>JGI12316J15309_10008464_pt1 | contig 90021 bp, 82 predicted proteins | sample MarCyaLeptolynsp_FD_15309 | JGI IMG/M metagenome (IMG submission 15309)
CTCTCGGTATTGGAATTCCGTCCGGCCGCCATCCGCGAAAACAGGGGCGAGGTCCGCAACATGCCGACAAAACGCCGGCGCTGGCTGCGGGCGACGCCGCCGCGGCGGGTCATCCGGTAGACGACAAAGCCGACCAGCACCGAGTGCACGCTGGCGGTATAGGCAAAAAAGTACGACGCTCCGAACCAGGAAATAATGGTCGAGGATATGGTCGGTCCGAAGATCGCGCCAAGGGTATAGAACAGGACCAGACCGACCGACAGCTCGACAAATTCACCGGGTTTCGCGTGATCGGCAGCATGCGCAATCGACAGGGAGTAGAGCGGCAGAGCGAAACCGCCGAACATCATGCCTCCGAGATAGACCAGGCTCGTATCGACCTTGCCGAACAGAAACAGGAACAGGCTCGAGGCAATCGTGACCGAGGTTGCGGTCAAAAGAATGACCCGGCGCCCGAACCGGTCCGACATGGCGCCGAGGGGATATTGAAAGACAGCCGCCGCGATCACCGACAGGCTGACGAAGATGGCCACCGCGTCCACCGTCAGCCCCATTTCCTGGGCATAGACCGGCCCCACGGTTCTAAAGGCGCCGTTGGTCATACCGATGATGACGCATCCCACGCACGCGGTCGGCGACAGCGCCCAGGTTGAAAGCGGGCGCAATCTGGTCGAAGCGGGCGGAGGCGGCGATGCCTGTCTTGACAGCGAGACAGGAATAATCGCCATGCAGAAAATGATCGCTGTGACCGCAAAAATCTCGAAACCCGACGGACCGATCATCGGGATCATGAATTGCCCGGCGGTCACAAAGGTCAGATCGACCACCCGGTACATGCTGAGAACCCGGCCGCGATCCTTGTTCTGGGCGATCTGGTTGAGCCAGCTCTCGATGACGGTCCCGACACCGGCCGAACAGAACCCGCCGACGACCCGCAGCGCAATCCAGAAATACGCATCGACGAACAGAATGAACAGCAGTGCCGTAATGGCATAGATCGCCGCCAGCGCGGCGAACACCCGGATATGTCCGGCCCGTTGAATGAGCGTCGGCGTCCAGACACAGGAGGCGAAAAAGCCAAAGAAATATCCCGTACCCAAAAGGCCGATAACGGAATCCGGCATGCCCTCGATATTGGCCCGGACCGCGATCAGGGTCACGAACAGCCCGTTTGCGCCGAGCAGCATGCCGGCGGAGGCGTAGATTGAAATCAGGCGGGGATCCATGGGAGACCGGGAATTGTGGCGCGGGACGCTCGAATCACGGGTTCAGGGTCGGAGCATTTCCTGCTCCTGTCAAAGGTCGATCACATCGCCCGCCGCAAATTTTTCGGTTCCAAGTTCGCTGTGAAATCGCGCGAGAATATCGAATTCGACACAGTGCATGGGCAACAGGATGTCCGGGTTCTGTTCGCGGAAATAGGCGATCGTCTCGTCCACCGGCGGTTCTTCGTCATGCAGCAGATGAAAACCGCCGACTACCGCGTAGAGATCCTGACCGGTCACATGTTTTGCATGATCGCAGATGTTGCAGATGCCGGCATGTGAACATCCGGCGACGACGATGGCGCCTTTGTCCGACCTGAAGGCCAGCGCGGTATCGTCCGGCATCGGATCATCGAAGTAAGCGCCCCGTTCAAAGCCGTTGGCCCGCGGAATTTCGCCGAGAAAAAAAGCATCGGGAACAAATTCCGTTGCCGTCGTCAAAAGGCGCGGTTCGAAATCCCTCTTCAGGATCTCCTGAATGCGCGCATAATCGGCATTTTCCGTCTCGTCATCCATTTCCGGCGCCTCCTCAAGCACCCTGGGATGGCACAAAACCGGTTTCCCCGCTTCGAACCGGTGATGCAGAAGACCCCGCGTGTGGTCACGGTGAATGTGCGAGAGCGCAAGGAAATCGGCGGTCTGCAGATCGATGCCCGCCAGCTCCGCATTGAACCGGTAGACATCGGAATATCCGGTGTCGAAGAGGATGTTCTTGCCCCGGAATTCGATAAAAGCGGAAAATCCCCATTCGGCACGCCATCGCATGCCGCAGACACTGTTTTCGCAAAGCAGGGTGATTTTCATGAAATTCCGTTCGAGCGATCGATTGCCTTCAGACAGTCACGACGGGAAATATCCGAGCGGAAACACATCCATCAGGTCCAGCCCGGTTTCCGTTACCACGGCCTGGCGCTCGATCTTGACGCCCTCCCGGCCGCCGGTCCGGCCGACATAGCTCTCGAAACAGATCACCATGCCCGGCTCGAAGATCCCGTCATACCCCGACGCGTCCCAGTCTTCGGGGTACTTGATTGCGGGATATTCGTCGCACAGACCAACCCCGTGCAGGACCACGCCGTACCGGCCCGGCCGGCAATCCTCGGGCAGGACATAGCCCTTTTCGCTGAGTTCGCGAAAGCTCATGCCCGGATAGAAGATCTCCATATTGGTGTCGATCTGTTCCAGTGCGATTCGCAGGAGCTCGTCCTGCTCGGCGCTTGCCCGCTCGACGCCGGCGACCCAGGTCCTGGAAATATCGCAGCAATAGCCGTAGGGACCGACCAGATCCGTATCGAAGGCGACGATCTCGCCCTTCTGGATCACCCGGTCGGAACATTCGGAGAACCAGGGATTGGTGCGCGGACCGCTGGCCAGTAGCCGGGTCTCAATCCATTCGCCGCCGCGGGCAATGTTGGCCTTGTGCAGTTCGGCCCACAATTCGTTTTCCGTCATGCCGGGTTCGAGCGCGTTCCACATCGCCCACATGCCGGTTTCGCAGGCATGCACCGAGCGGCGCATGGCTTTCAGTTCTTCGGGATGTTTGATCTTGCGGGCCAGTTCGGTGAATTCCTGGCTCTGTTCGGTTTCGATTCCAAGCTTTTGCAGTTCGGCCATCCCCATCGGTTCGCACTTGTCGATCAGAAGGCGCTTGTTACCGCCTCCGTGGGCATGAACCAGATCGGCGATCTCCGCCGCCCACATGAGCGCCTGTTCGTGTTGCCGGTCGCCATTGTAGAAATAGAAATAAGACAGGGCCGGCCGGATCTCGTCGATCAGCGAGAACCCTTCCGATATGTGCCGGCAGGAATGGTAATCGAACAGGATCGCCGGACCGTCTGTGGCGATAAACGCGTACCGCACCGGATTGTGCATCGCCCAGATCTGCATGTTCGTGCTTTCAAGCGCGTAGCGCGTGTTCAGCGGGTCGTAAAGCAGGCAGCCGGCAACATCGCGCTGACGCAATTGTTCCCGGATCCGCTCCAACCGGTAGGCCCGCATCACATGCAGGTCCGGCTGGTCCAGGCCGGCGGCCTCCCACTCGGCCAGTGCCGGATTCCTGCTGCCTTCCACATGCATGAATCCCGCGGTCTCCACCCTCGCCGGACGGCGCGACGGGTCGATTTTCGGCTGGTAATGGGCAAAGGTCATTGGCGACACCGCTGCAGGTGCTGCGCGGCAGAACCGTACGCAGCCAAGTAGAAAAGACTGAGGGAAAGCTTATGCGCACATTGTGCGCGGGACAGATCGAAGCCGACATTTTAGAGCGACAATACGGCGTGCGGAGAGGTCACGGAAACAATACGGACAGTCCGGCATCCGGCAGACGGGTGCGGCCAATTTGACAGAAATTGACCGGTATGGTTGCCTCCCGCATTGAGGCCCTGCTTCACGACCGCCTCGCCCTTAATCAACCGATGACAGGCTGCACTGACCCAATGAAAACACCGGTTCTCGTATTCGTCGCCGTGGCGTTCGCCACATTTGCCTTCACCGAACGCGCCGACGCCTTCAGCCTCGGTTTTCAGTGGGGCAAGTTGAAATTGTGCAACAGCGGCCGGCCGAACCGGGTCGCCAGTCCGAAATTCACCGTGCGCGGCGTGCCCAAGGGAACGGCGACGATCCAGTTCAAGATGAAGGATCTGAACGTACCGAGCTACAATCATGGCGGTGGTAAAGTGAAATATTCCGGCGGTTCGACGATCAAGTCGGGCGCCTTCAAATACAAGAGCCCCTGCCCTCCTGGCGGCCGGCACACCTACGAATGGACGGCCACCGCCAAGGACTCAAAAGGCAAGAAACTGGCGACAGCGCGGGCGAAGCGGCAATATCCTTGATCTGGTCACCTGCGCAGCAAAAATATTCATCTAGTACTCTGCGGCCGCGTTTTTGGTAAGGTGCTCGCAAATGGCGACTGAGATTTTGAATGAAGAAGATATACTAGTGGATTGCCCGAAATATTTGAATCCCTGTCGCATGACCCAATATAAAAGCGTAACTCATTCAAAGGTTTCGATAAGTTGATCCATAAATAAAACCGACAGGGGTTCGAAACGTATGATTCGGACCACTAGGACGAGGTTGCAAACCAACCTTGTTCACAAATAGAGCTACGCTCCTCAAAAAACACGCAACAGCATCAGAAAGCACGAAATTTGTGCAATAAACTGCTTGTCTAACTGCAAATATTGTTCAAATAATAGGCAGTCATCAACCAAATGGCCTATTACACATAACTGGGAATTATCAGAAGGGTGGAAAAGCAGAGGCAAAAAAATTACACGCAAACAAAACCCGAAAGCGCAGCACACGATATACGAAGCATAAGGCCACATGGCCGAAGTAGTGGCCGACTCAAGCTCAAAAACAACGACGATAGGAATCAAAAAAAGGAAAGACAGAAGACAAAGATCCCAAGGCCACCACCAAAAGCACCAGCTACAAACAAGAAAAACATCGCACCAACCTATCAGCAACGGGAAACCGACAAGAAGGGGGATTGGCAGAGAAACCAAAAAAACCAAAACAAAAGATCGCAGGAACCCAACAGAGACCAAAACCGGGAATGCCTAAAAGAAATCCGCGGAAAATACCGCGACAAAGAAAGATCATTCAAAACAAAACAAAAGCTATATACCAAAAAAAATACACGAACAGCTCCACGTCACCACCAGGTTGACGCCAAACAAAACGAAACAAGCGCCCAACAAAAGACAGCAAATACAAGCGCGATATTAGACAACGCAAACGACGACATAGCCTCCGCGAACTGAAGAAAAAAGAAAACCCGAATGGCAAGAAGGAAATCGACAGATGACAACCAAAAAATGGACGACAGAGAAAAACGATCAAAGACTCACTCACACAGCGAGGTAAAAACACAGCAAAAGATGAACTACAAGGGACTCACGATAGCGAAACACAAAATTGAAACCGCGAACTTGATACACGATAAAAGACCGACAACGGACAAAAACAACAGAAAAGAAGACCAATTGGAGCACAATTGGGACCAAACGACCAAGAAACCCACCAGAGAAAACGCCAAAAACGTAAACCGAATAATCGAACAGGTAGACTGAGGTCACAATGACAAAGAACGGCACAACAGTCGACCGCGAATAAAACCAAAAAGGAGAGCCAGCATAAAAACAATCATCCCCACTAAAAGAAGCGAAACAACAAACACTAGGAGCGAGAAAGACATACCCAACCGCAGACACGCACCCAAACGAACCGAGAGAACCCCAACACTCGAAAAATCCAAATGCAAGATCGAAACAATGTGCCTTCACAAACCAGACAAAAACCCCAGTAACATTAAAGCGACCTACCACAAGATTAAAACAAAATGAGAAACCCACAAATCCACCAAACCGCCCACGAACAGCAAGCAAACCGCCGACAAACAGAAACGAAAAAGGCAGAAAAACCCATCAGACCTTCCAAACACCCAACTACCAAAAGCCAAAGATTTCCAACTAGCCCAAGTGGCTGCAAAAAAGGCCAACCAACACCCAACAGCAAGACAAGAGGGGAAAGAAACCGCAACAAAAACCGCAAAAACACACAAACGCCATGCAGCGACAGCGCAGAAAAGACCAACCAGCGACAACAAAAACACACCAAGAAAGAGCAACAGAAACAAAAAAACCGCTGACAGCCCCACAAACAAACTCGAAAAAAAGGTAGGAACAACCAACACCACCACACCAGGAAGAACAGAACAAACCAGCAAAACAAAGGGATCATAGGAAAACAAACAAAAAGCGCCCAACAGTCCGACAAAAGAGATACCGCCGTACCACAAAACAGACAAAGCAGTAGCATCAAAATAAACACCAAACCCACAAACCAGTACGCCCCACAGCACACACGAAACCAGCAGAACCACTAACAAAAACCCCCGGGCAACACGCACACCCAAGAGAAAGAACACAGAAAACTTAACATCAGAAAGTGGCGGAACAACCCTACCTAAAAAACTACCCCAGACACAGCCGATACCCAAAAAACGTACAGAGGAAACTCGCAATAAAATCAGCGAAACAACAATGACCAAGGAGCTGAACTGAACCGAAACCAGATCCCCAACGGCACCGGCGAAGAACAAAAAAAAAGAAACCACCACGACATCCAAAAAAAGAGAAAACAAGGCACAACCAAACGCGGACAGAAAACCAGATCGCAAAGGAAAAAATATCAAAAAGAAAATCAGAGCTATCATAAACGAGAAAGAGAAGGCCCAATAGGTGAACAAGAAACAGCAGAACAAAAACAAAGCCTGAACGAAGCAGAAAACCACAAAAAACAGGGTCACGCGACCGAACAAAAGAAAAAAATCACCAAACCGATACCTAAAACCCCCACGAAAAGCGCCAAACAACAATATAAGAAAAAGAGACCACAAGCCCGATGAAGCAAACACCAACACACCACCAGCAATCTCAGCTTCGCCACCAATAACATAATCAAAAGCGACCCACACGAGGAAAACAAGAACCACATACCCAACCAACAACCAAACAAAGACGAAGAAAAAACCGAAACAGAAAACAAAGAAACTCGGCGCCCCCAAAATATCAAAAAGCATGATAATTCCCAGTTATGCGCACTCAAGACCCCACATCCAGATGCCCCGCCTCCCGCAACGCGCCCTTCAAACTCTCGTCGCTCACATGCGTGTAAATCTCCGTCGTCGAGATCGAACTGTGCCCCAGCAGACGCTGCACGAACCGAATGTCGACGCCGTTTTCGAGCAGCAACGTCGCCGACGAGTGTCGCAACCTATGCGGGGTGAACCGTCGGTCGAAGTTCAGGCTTTCTCCGATTTTCCTGAACCGCAGACGCAAGGCTTGCGCCGTCAAGGCTGTTCCACGTTTGTTGACCAGCAGCCCGGATGACGCACAGGCCTCACGCAGACGTGCCCGGCGGTAGGCAAAAACGAGCGCCCGGACCCTGTCATCCTCGATATAGACGTTGCGTTCACGTGCGCCCTTGCCATGAATTTTCAGGACACCGCCATTCTCCGACACATCCTCAATCCGAAGCGCGGCCAGCTCGCCAACGCGTATGCCGGTCGCCATCATTATCCAGAAGCCCAATCGTGTCGTGACATCGACTGCTCTTGTGCCGGACGTAATGCTGTCACGCGACGTCCCGCTTCCGACCGTGGTTTCAATCAGTTTCGATGCCCGCGCCAATTCTGCCTTCGGCAGGCTCCGGGGAAGTCTGCGTGGGAGCTTGATGCTGATTTCTGCCTTTTCAAAGGGCGAAGACGGCAGGTGGTCCTGTTTCACGCACCACTTGAAAAACGCCTTCAGACAGGCAAGGCGCCGCTTCACCGTGGCTGGGCTGAGGCCGCGGGCCTCCTTCAAATGCCGGACATAGCCAAACAGTGCCCCTTCGTTGAAATCAGCCAGTTCCGCTTCGGCGCCGGCAAACCCCGTGAATTCCGCAAGGTCCTGGCGATAGGCATCCGCAGTCAGCGGCGAGAGCGATTTGGCGAACCGGCAATGGTCGACAAATCTGTTTACAAGGTCCGGCAAGTGTTCCGACATCATACCCCTCCGTTGAATTACGGAGAGGTACGCGATTTTAATTAAGCAATTGAATATATTGGGATATCGGAAAATTTCATGGAATTTCCCAATCGAGATTCCCGCATTAGCCACGCAATTGCATGTAAACAGAGAGAACTCTTGCGAACAGCCTTGGTCGGACGCGCAAGCACCCATATCACCTCATATTGTTCCCCTGACCCGCTCATGAGTCCACTTGCCGGATAAACGCATCAATGAGATCGATCACATCGGAATGATCGCCCTTTTGCGCCAAATCCCGTGCGGTTGCGCCATCCCGGCTTCTGCCATCCGGGCTCGCGCCGCGCTCAAGCAACAACCGGACAAGATCGACCCGTCCCGAAACCGCTGCCGCGCGCAGCGGCGTTCCGGTTCCTGTCCAGCCCGCCAGTTGCTCCGGATCAGCGTCAAGCCGCTTTCCGACCGTCTCCGCGGAAGCCCCGGCCATGATCAGATCGTCGAGGTCGCACCGGTCCCAGCAGGCCTCGACAAAAAACGCCGCCGCGTTCGGCCGGTCAAGATGCAAAGCCCAGCCGAGCGGCGTGGAGTCGTAGGCCTCGTCGCGGATCGACGGGTCAGCGCCCGCCTCGACCAGAATACGCGCAAGCTCCGGGTTATCGGCGAAGGCGGCGCTGTGCAGCGCCGTTTGCCCGACATTGCGGGCGAAATCGGCCTTCCGGTTGACATCGGCGCCGTGCGCAATCAGCCAGGTCACCGCTTCGGTCCTGTTCCTGATCACCGCCCATTCCAACGGCGAACCGTTACAGGCGATGCCGTTCACATCCGCGCCACGCTCACGCAAAAAGGCCATCGCCTCCACCTGCCCGCTTCGCACGGCAAAGCTGAACGCGTCATCCAGGACCTCCTGGACATGGCCCGGCGTCGGTTTCCAGGCCGGAAAGCCGGAATGCGGCCGGTGAAAGCCCCGCGCCCGTCCGGCAGCCTCCATCGGTCTTCCCGTCTTGTCGAAAAATCCAGCCAGCGCATCGATCCGCCCAAGTCCGGCTGCAACGCGCAGATTGTCGGGCGCAACCGCAATCCTCGCCAACAGGTCCGCAACCTCGCAATGCCCCCACCAGAGCGCGACGACCAGCGGCGTGCCGCCATCGTCGTAGGCTTCCAGGTCGATCGTCGCGCCCGCGGCAAGCAGCCGGTCGGCCAGGGCGACATTGTTGCTGTAGGCGGCCTGATGCAAGGCTGTCCAGCCCTTGTGGTTGGCGCGGTCCGGTTCCGCACCGGCGGCGAGCAGCATCTCCACCAGCTTCATCCGGCGATCGGGTTCGCTGTTGGCTTCCGAGGGTGGACGCGACAGGTCCGGTGTGACCAAGGCTCCGGCCGCAAGGTTGAGCAGGGAATTGCCGTTGGTGCCGGCCTGCCCAATACAATCGGGATCAGCGGCAACCGCTCGCTTCAATGCTTCTAGGTCCGCCGCCTCGATCGCCTCGTAGGCCCGCCGGAAAGCCGATGCGTCTTCCTCCCGCTGCTGCTCCAGATCCCGAAGCGTGCCAGCAAACATTTCCCAGGACTCATGCCCGTGTTGCCGGGCCACCACCAGTTCGGCATCCTCCGCTGCAAACGGGCCCCATTCCTCCCGGTGTTCCGGTTCGCACAAATCCCGGTACTTCGGATGGTGCAGACGGACCTGCTCAATCGCGCGGTCGTCACCGGCCTGCAGCATTTCAAGAAAGCCGGCCGCACGATCCCGGAAATAGTCGATATCGGTGCGAAAGGTCTGCAACGGCTGCGCCCGGCCCTCGCGCCATGCAAACCAATGTTTCAATCGCGGCCAGCTTGCAAACCCGGATTCCCGGGCGATCACCAACTGGGCGTGATGCAGTTTGATCGTTTCCATCGGCGATCCCGCTCGATATTTCGGGTGGATCGAGGCAAGTCTCGCAAGGGCCTCGCCATCTCCGGCCCTGAGATCACGAAGCAGTTTCTTGGCGGTTCGCCTGACATCTTCAAAGGTCGGAGTGGCGGAATCGTGCGGTATATTCGTCATTGGACACAGCCTTTCAAGCCCGGTGTCCGCAAACCCGAAGAAAGGTGTGGTTGCAAGGTGCGCGATTGGCTCGTCTGATGGGTGACATCGTCTTTCCGCGGACCGGCGGCCTCCCACAAGGCTCACCAGACATTATCGCTTGCCGGCTGTTGCGGTCAATCGCGACCTTGTTCCAACGGAAAGTTTCCAAAAAATACCAAATTTTTCTAGTTGCGAATGATTTGCATTTGCAATTTCCTTGACATTCCTTTCGATTGCCGCTTTTTTTGGTATTGCGTATTAAAATCATTCTAATCTAGGATTGATCCATGCCCCGTCTTCAACGTCTCGCCGGCATCCTTGCCCTGATCGTATCCGCGTGCCTGCCGCTTTCCGCGGCAAAGGCCGACAAACTTCGCGTCATCACCACCTTCACGGTGATCGCCGATATGGCGCGCAATGTGGCCGGAGAGGCCGCAACAGTGGAATCGATCACCAAGCCAGGAGCCGAAATCCACTATTACCAACCGACCCCTCGGGATGTGCAGAAAGCCTACCGCGCCGACCTGATCCTTTGGAACGGACTGAACCTTGAACTCTGGTTCGAGAAGTTCTTCCAGAACCTCAAGGATGTGCCCGGCGTGGTGGTCTCCGAGGGCGTTGAACCCTTGAGCATCTTTGAGGGCCCCTATTCCGGAAAACCAAACCCGCATGCCTGGATGTCGCCGACAGACGCGCTGATTTATGTCGAGAACATTCGCAAGGCGTTCGCCAAATACGATCCGGACAATGCATCGATTTACGCCGAAAATGCCGCCGCCTACAGTGAAGCGATCAAGGCGGCAATCGATCCACTGCGCGCCCGCATCGAGGAGATTCCCGAAGACCGGCGCTGGCTGACATCGAGCGAAGGCGCCTTCAGCTACCTGGCCCGGGACTTCGGGCTCAAGGAACTCTATCTCTGGCCGATCAATGCCGACCAGCAGGGCACGCCGCAACAGGTCCGCAAGGTGATCGACGCCGTTCGCAAGCACAAGATTCCAGCCGTCTTCAGCGAAAGCACCATATCCGACGCGCCCGCGAAACAGGTGGCGCGGGAAACCGATGCGCTTTATGGCGGCGTGCTTTATGTCGATTCCCTCAGCGAAGCGGACGGCCCGGTTCCGACTTATCTCGACCTTTTGAAGGTAACCAGCGAGACCCTTGTCAAGGGGCTGCTGTTGGAAGGTTTGACACAATGACACCACCGCCCACTGCCGCCCTTGACGCGGGCGCCCTCATGGATGACGCGGTTGCCCCGGATCGAATGCCGGGCGCCGGGTCGGGCCTGGCAATCGAAGACATCACCGTGACCTATCGCAACGGGCACACGGCCCTGCGCAATGCCAGTTTCTCGATTCCAAGGGGCACGATCACCGCGCTGGTCGGCGTCAATGGCAGCGGCAAGTCAACCCTGTTCAAGGCGATCATGGGCTTTGTTCCGGTTGCGGCCGGAACTGTCCGAATTCAGGGCCTGTCGGTTGACGAGGCCCTGAAACAGAAGCTCGTTGCCTATGTGCCGCAAAGCGAGGAGGTCGACTGGAACTTCCCCGTACTCGTCGAAGACGTGGTGATGATGGGGCGTTACGGGCATATGAACCTGTTGCGCATTCCCCGCGCGCGGGACCATGAGGCGGTTGCGGCGGCGCTTGAGCGCGTCGGCATGAGCGACTTCCGCAAGCGCCAGATCGGCGAATTGTCCGGCGGCCAGCGCAAGCGGGTGTTTCTTGCCCGGGCGCTTGCCCAGGAGGGCCGGATCATCCTGCTCGACGAACCGTTCACCGGCGTCGACGTCAAGACCGAAGACGCGATCATCGAATTGCTGCGCGGATTGCGCACCGAAGGCCGGGTCATCCTGGTTTCCACCCACAATCTCGGCAGCGTGCCCGAATTCTGTGACCGTGCCGTGCTCATCAACCGGACCGTGCTCGCCTCCGGACTGACCAAGGATGTGTTCACCCAGGACAATCTCGAACAGGCGTTCGGCGGTGTCCTGCGTCACTTCATTCTCGGCGGCCAGGACCTACACGACGACGCCGATCCGCGTCAGGTCACCGTCATTTCCGACGACGAACGTCCCTTTGTCATTTATGGCGAAAAGCAAGGCGACGGCCGGCCGGACAGCGGAGCCGACCGCAAGCAATGACCGGAGCGCTGCTTGAACCGTTTTCCTACGAATACATGGTCAATGCCATGTGGGTCAGTGCCCTGGTGGGCGGGGTCTGCGCCTTTCTGTCTGCCTATCTGATGCTCAAGGGCTGGTCCCTCATCGGCGACGCCCTGTCCCACTCCATCGTCCCGGGCGTTGCCGGCGCCTACATGCTCGGCCTGCCGTTCTCGCTCGGAGCCTTTCTGTCCGGCGGGCTGGCCGCCGGCGCCATGCTGTTTCTCAATCAGCGTACCAAGCTGAAGGAAGATGCAATCATCGGGTTGATCTTCACCTCGTTCTTCGGTCTCGGCCTGTTCATGGTGTCCCTGTCGCCGACCTCCGTCAGCATCCAGACCATCGTGCTCGGCAACATCCTCGCGGTGACGCCGGCCGACACGGTGCAACTGGTCATCATTGCCGGCGTATCGCTGGCGATCCTGTTGCTGAAGTGGAAGGACCTGATGGTCACCTTCTTCGACGAAAACCATGCCCGCTCCATCGGGCTCAACCCGACTTATCTGCGGGTTCTGTTCTTCACCCTGCTGAGCGCCTGCACGGTAGCCGCCCTGCAGACGGTCGGCGCGTTTCTGGTCATTGCCATGGTCGTCACGCCGGGCGCCACCGCCTACCTCCTGACCGACCGGTTTCCGCGCCTCATCCTGACAAGCGTAATGATCGGTTCAGGTTGCAGTTTCGCCGGCGCTTATCTTTCCTATTTTTTGGACGGCGCCACCGGCGGTATCATCGTCGTCCTGATGACGCTGCTCTTCCTGGTCGCCTTTGTGTTTGCCCCGAAACACGGGCTCCTGGCGTCCAGACGCCGTGCCGCCGAAGCTGTCGATACGAGCCCGGACGCCATGCGATCGGAGCCGGGGCCATGAGCGAGGTTTTCGACACGCTCTTGCTGCCGTTCGTCTTTCCGTTCATGCAGCAGGCCCTGATCATATCCGCCCTTGTTGCGGTACCGACCGCGCTCCTGTCCTGTTTTCTCGTTCTCAAGGGCTGGTCGTTGATGGGCGACGCCATCAGCCATGCCGTGCTTCCCGGCGTCGCGCTGGCCTACGTCGGCGGCCTGCCGCTCGCGGTCGGCGCTTTTGCCGCCGGCATGACCTGTGCCCTGGCGACCGGCTACCTGAAGGAAAACAGCCGGGTCAAGGAGGACACGGTCATGGGCGTGGTGTTTTCCGGCATGTTCGGCCTCGGTATCGTGCTCTACACCAAGATCGAGACGGAGGTTCATCTCGACCACATCCTGTTCGGCAACATGCTCGGCGTCTCCTGGGGCGATGTTCTGGAAACCGGCCTGATCGGAATTGCCGTGACCGCGATCGTCGTTCTGAAATGGCGGGATCTGCTTCTGCACGCCTTCGACCCGCAACAGGCTCGCGCCATAGGCCTGCCGGTCAAGCTGCTGCATTACGGCCTGCTGTCGATCCTGTCACTGGCCATTGTCGGCGCCCTGAAGGCTGTCGGCATCATCCTGGCGATCGCCATGCTGGTTGCGCCGGGCGCCATTGCCTATCTCCTGACCGACCGGTTCGAACGCATGCTGGCCGCAGCCGTTGTGATCGCGGTTTCGTGTTCTCTGGCGGGCGTCTATGTATCGTTTTTCCTCGACAGCGCCCCGGCGCCGACCATCGTCCTGTTGATGACCCTGGTTTTCATCGCCGTGTTTTTGCTGCCGAAGCAAAAACGGGCGACCGAGGCCTAGGGCCTGTTTACTCAAACGCAGCATTTTATGCTGCCGGCAGCCCCGATTTCGCTATAACCGGCCCTGAAAACCCGGCCGAACCATACGCATCTTTTTCTGAAATCCGCCACATTGGAGCATTCGCTGGACGCTCTAACACGGGATCGAACACATGAAACTGACAGACTTCAAAGCCCTGACATTCGACTGTTACGGCACACTGATCGACTGGGAATCCGGCATGGTCGAGGGGCTCAAGCCGCTGACCTCGCGCCTGGATACGCCCCTCAGCCGCGACGAAATCCTGGAGGCCCATGCGCGCCACGAATCCTCACAGCAGAAATGGACGCCCGCCCGGCTCTATTTCGATCTCCTGCCGGTCGTCTACAAGCGCCTTGCCGAGGAATGGGGCCTTTCGGCAACGCCTGAAGAATGTGCCGCCTACGGTCAGTCGGTCAAGAACTGGCCGGCCTTTCCCGACTCCGCCGGTGCCCTGCAATATCTGAAAAAGCACTACAAACTCGTCATTCTGTCCAATGTCGACAATACGAGCTTTGCCGGCAGCAACAAGAAGCTGCAGGTGGAATTCGATGCCATCTATACCGCCGAAGATGTCGGCTCCTATAAGCCGTCCGACCGCAATTTCGAATATATGCTGGAAAAGCTCGCCGGGCTCGGCATCGAAAAACACGACATCCTGCACACGGCCGAAAGCATGTTCCACGACCATGTACCGGGCAAGCGCCACGGGCTCGCCTCCTGCTGGATCTACCGTCGTCACGACAAGTCCGGCTTCGGCGCCACGATGAATCCCGGAGCCCTGCCCAATGTCGACTTCCGGTTCAATTCCATGGCCGATCTGGTAAAGGCGCACCAGGAGACGCTGCGCGCTTGACCCCGGGGCCAGTCAGGTTTACCCGGACGCACCATGAAGCTTGACACTATCGACATCAATATCCTGTCTCGTCTGCAGAAAGACGGGCGCATGAGCAATGTCGATCTCGCCGATGCAGTGGGCTTGTCTCCAAGCCCCTGCCTGCAGAGGGTACGGCGGCTTGAAAAGGCCGGATATATCGAGGGTTACGGAGCCCGGATTGCGCTGGCGAAGCTGTCGGACTTTGTGACGGTATTCACCGAAGTCACCCTGCAGGACCATCGGCGCGAGGATTTCGTCAAATTCGAGGCCGAGATCAGAAAATACGACGCGGTGCAGGAGTGCCATCTCGTCAGCGGCGGCTACGACTACCTCGTCAAATTTGTCGCGCGCGGCGTCGCCCACTATCAGGAAATCATCGAATCCGTTCTCGACCGCAACATCGGCGTTGAGAAATATTTCAGCTACATCGTGATCAAATCGGTCATCGCCAGAGACAGTGTCCCGGTCGGTGCAGTCCTTACCGGTGACGGAAAACCCTAAAGCGGTTTGCGCTTTAACCGGTCAGGTTCCGCCGATGGCCGACAGGATGGCCGCTTCGGACGCTTTGGTGTTGCCGTTTCCGCCGAGATCCATGGTCTTGGTCTGCGGGGTTTCCAGCGATGTTTCGATGGCCGCCTCGACCTCGTTCGCGGCTTCGGTTTCGCCGAGATGATCGAGCATCATGGCCACGGTCCAGACGGCCGCGACCGGATTGGCGATCCCCTTGCCGGCAATATCGGGGGCCGATCCATGCACGGGTTCGAACATGGAGGGGAAAGTCCGCTCCGGATTGATGTTTGCCGACGGCGCAATGCCGATCGATCCGGCAACCGCCGGCCCCAGGTCGGAAAGGATGTCGCCGAACAGGTTGGACCCCACGACCACGTCGAACCAGTCCGGATGCTGGACGAAATGCGCCGTCAGGATGTCGATGTGATATTGCGCGGTTTGCACGTCAGGATACCGTTTTGCAGTTGCTGCAAAACGCTCGTCCCAGAACGGCATCGTGTGAATGATCCCGTTTGACTTTGTCGCCGACGTCACATGTTTGCGTTTGCGGCTTTGTGCCAGTGTGAACGCATAATCCATGATCCGGTCGACGCCGCGGCGGGTGAAAATCGACTCCTGAACCGCCGCTTCGTGATCCGTGCCGGCATAGACCCGCCCGCCGATCTCGGAATATTCGCCCTCGACATTTTCCCGGACGACGACGAAGTCGATGTCCTCGGATGTTCGGCCGGCCAGTGGCGAGGTTATGCCGCGCAGGAGCCGGACCGGGCGCACATTCGCATATTGGTCGAGCTCGCGGCGCAGCGGGATCAGCAGCCCCCATAGCGACACATGATCAGGCACGCCCGGATAGCCGACCGCGCCGAGATAGATCGCGTCGAACCTTTTGACCCGGTCGATCCCGTCCTCCGGCATCATGCGGCCGGTGGCCTGATAGCGTTCGCAGGACCAGTCGAATTCGGCCCATTCGATTTCAAATCCGTGTCTGGCAGCAACGAGATCCGCGACCCGCTGCCCGACCGGCAGAACCTCCTTGCCGATCCCGTCACCGGGGATCGAGGCAATATGATAGCGGCGTTTGGTGTTCATGACGTTTTCCACTTCAGTGTTTGCGAACAATGCATCAATTGGCTTCACCCTGACCAATAGCCAGACTGGCCCGCCATTGATCGATGAAAAGCTGGCGCTTGTGCCGGTCGAGGCCGACCAGATGCGCCGGCGAGAATGCCAGGGGCCGCAGGGTCGAGGGAAGCGCCTGGATGGTGGCCGCCTCGTCGCGTGCCCCGCTGTCGCCGGTTCCTTCGCTGAACTGCACGATCAGGGCCGCATCGACCAGAAGATCGCGTCCCGCTTCAGACAGGGTGAAATCGATCAGTTGTTTGGCCGCCCCCGGATTGGCCGCCCCCTTGGGAATGAGTGCGGCGCGCGACAGCAGCAGGGTGTAATCGCCGGGCGCAACGATGCCGATCCGATCGTCCTTTGCGGCGCGCGCCAGAGCATAGGATCCCAAAAGATTGTATCCGATCAGATAGCGGCCGGCGGCCACCGCGTCGATGATCTCCGCCGAACAGCAGGTTGCGACTGCGCCACTTGATCCGAAGGCCTCGATCAGCCGACCGAACGTCGTCGCCTGCTGCGCATCGGCAAAGGCAAACAGATAACCAAGCCCGGATTTTTCGATATCGTAGGTCGCCACCCGGCCGGCAAACGGTCGGTCCGGCAGGCGCAGGAGGTCGATCAGGTCGAAACGTGATTTCGGCACCTGGTCCGGCCGCACCAGCACCCGGTTGTAGACCATCACGGCCGGTTCCGATGTCAGCCCGAAAACCTCGTTGCGCCAGTTGGCCCATTTCGGCAGCGCCTCCGTTCTGGCCGAGACATGGGACAGGGCGCAGCCGTCGTTGACGAGTTTGATCTGCTGATCGATGGAGGACGAAATCAGGATATCGGCCGCGGCCTCGCCTTTCCCGCACGCCGCAGACGCAAGAGCATAGATCTCGTTGGTCGATCTTTGTTCATAGACGATCCGCAGATCCGGCGCCGACCGGGCAAATCCGTGCAGGACGGGCGCAAAGGCATCGATGTCCGTAGAACCGTGGACAACCAGCGTCTGCCCCGCCGCTGATTGCGCCGGACCGAATGTTGCCACCGCTTCCTGCGCTGCGACCGGTCCGGAAAGCAACAGCAGAACAATGCCAAGCACAGTCCTCATACCGACACCTCCCGGATAGGCGGAAATTCAAGCGTCGCGCAGAAAGCCCCCTCCGGCGTCCGCGAAAAGGCAAGGCGCCCTTTATGGGCTTCCGCAACCGCGTTGACAATCGACAGGCCGAGGCCGGCACTGTCCGGCGCGGACCCGGCCGAGCGGGCGAACCGGCGCCCACTGTCGGCCCAATCGCCTTCCGGAATGCCCTCGCCCTGGTCGATGACCGTGATACGGGGCGCCTCCGGATTGTGCACACTGAGCGTGACCGGTGGCTGGCCATATCGAAAAGCGTTGTTGACCAGATTCTTGGTCGCTTCGACAAGGCTGAGTTCGTCGCCGAGTATCATCACGTTTTCCTCCGCCAGGTCGAGGCGCAAATCGTCCTGGCTCGACAGCAGATCGTGATCGGATTCGTCGGAAACACGGATGGCGACCACCCGCAAATCGATCGGAACCTGTACCGCCGCGTCCGACCGGTGAATGATCAGCGCCTGGTCGAGCAACTGATTGGTCAGCCGGCTGAGGCCCACGGCTCGGTTCTGAATCCTTCCGGCAATCAGGCGCAGCCGGTCGATATCGGTTTCCTCGCCGGCGAGTTCGGCCTGCGCTCGCAGCGCCGCCATCGGCGTGCGCAACTGGTGGGTGGCATCGGCAATCAGGTTCTGCATGATCTCGACTCGACGCGACAATCGCAGCATGAACCGGTCGATCGCAGAGACCATGGTTTCGACCTCGCGCGGCGCGGCCACGTCGAGTGGCGAAAGGTCTTTGGGATCCCGGGTCAGGAGCGCCTGTTCGATGCGGCGCAGAGGCCGCAACGCCGAGCGGACCGCAAAAACCGTCAGACCGATCAGGACCAGGCCGGCACTGGCCACGATCAGAAGGGCGTTGCGGGCAATATCCCAGGCAAGTTCGGTCCGCGCCCGCAACGTGTGGCCAACCACAACTACCACCTCGCCGACGAAGGAGCGTTCGACGAACAATCGGCGTTCCGCCACGAGCCGAACCTCTTCACCGCTGAATGTTCCACTGTAATAGACGGCTTCGCCGGTCGCGTCCGCACCGTTGCCGGCAAACGCCACAGGCGGCGCGGGAACGCTTTCATACCCGGTAATTGTGGACCCGTTTCGATCAAGAACCCGATAGACGATGCGGTCATCCGGCGCCAGCGCGAGAATTTCAAAGGCCGAAACCGGCAGATCGACGACGAGCCTGTCATTCACCACCGCGATTGAACGCACGATCTCGAAGGCCGCCCCGGCCAGCAGCTTGTCATAGGCTTCTTCCGCCGCCCGCCACCCGTAGGCGAGCGCCGCCAGCGTAACGCTTATCCCGCCGGCAATCAGAATCAGCGTGATCGTCCACGCCAGCCGATTGGTGATCGATGCCGGTTTACGTGTCATCGACGACAAGCTGGTAGCCGAGACCGCGCAGGGTGCGGATGGAGACGCGGGAAACGTCCAGCTTGCGTCGCAGGCGCCCGACATACAACTCGATGGCGTTCAGCCCGACATCCTCCGCGTCGAAGGCAAACAGCTTTTCAAACAGGCGTTCCTTGGGCATGACCCGGCCACGATTGCTGATCAGAACTTCGAGAACGCTGAATTCGCGGCGGGTCAGGGAAAGGGGGGTCCCGGTCACGCTGGCACTGCGCCCGGCGGGGTCTACGGCAAGGTCACCATATTCGAGGATACCGGTGCGCACGCCGCTGTTGCGCCGAACCAGGGCCCGCACCCGCGCCTCCAGTTCGCGCAGATCGAAGGGTTTCATGAGATAATCGTCGGCGCCGATATCCAGCGCCTCGACCCGGTCTTCCACGTCAAGGCGGGCGGTCAGCATCAGCACCGGGGTGGCAAGCCCGCGCGCCCGGAGCCCGCGCAGCACATCAACGCCCGATCCGTCCGGCAGCTGAATATCGAGGATTACCAGATCGTAGTCCTGCACCGCCAGGGCGTCTTCGGCGCCCGCGCGCGTCAGAACATGATCCACGGCATGGCCGTGGCGTTCAAAACTCGCGACGATGGCATTGGCCACGTCTTCGGTATCCTCGACGAGCAGCAATCGCACGCCTCGCTCCTCCCAAAACAAGACACCAGGTTAACTTGGTTTCGGGAAGAATACAGCGACAATCGAATTTCGGGAAACCGGATTTCGCAAGTGCGCGGACGACGGCCCGACCAAAGCGGTTGGTTATTGAAAATCAAAGAGATATCAGGCCGGCGTGCCCGCAACGCGAAGCGGGCGGCGGCCATGCATCAGCATCGCCGGCCGCCCACGTCAGATGGGGATGGTTATCCCGATCAGGAATTGGCGCGAATGCAGCGACGGTAGGCTCTCTTGTAGACCTTGTCGCGGCGGATCCGCTTGGAGGCTGCGCCGCCGACGGCACCGGTTGCCGCACCTGCGCCCGCACCGATCGCCGCACCGCGGCCGCCGCCGAGAATCCCACCGATGATCGCACCGGCCGCCGCACCGGCGACCGAGCCGCCAAGCACACGGCTGCGTCCACGGGAACGAGCCTCGTCATAAGCATACCGGTCGCAATATTGCCGAAGGCTTTCCGCCGACGCCGGTGCCGAATAAAGTCCAGCGGCAGTAACCACGATCGCAGTACATAAAATGCCGCTAATGCTTGGGGCGAGTTTCATTGATGTTCTCCAAATATCTGTACCATTTGCATGTAGGGACTGAATCTCATCCGCCAAGGCTGGCACGGGTAAACCTAGGGTTTTCCCCAGCACCTTGTTGACGTTATTTTAACTTCTGACGTTTTCGGTTCCCGAGAACGGCGAAGCGTCGCGTTTGTCGTTGCAGTCCTTTGCTGACGCCGGAAATCTTCTCCTTCAAGGATTCCCTCACATGAGCGGGCGCCAGCCAAACACGTTTTGGCTCAGGTGGCAATCGGTCGGTCGAGATGGCGTTAATTGAGAGCACGACCGAAAACATTGCCGCATGACAGGTTCACGACAGATTCGCCCGCTAGTCTGTTAACATTGTATTAAGGTGGAGCCCCTTCACCGAACCAAAGGCCCCGGTCGGCATCAGCGCCAGACCAAAGAGTTCTCGGGAGGAACAAATGACATTGCATACCATTACCCGCCGCGTGGCGCTTGCGGCGTTCACCGCAACCACGTTGTTCGGCGGCGCGGCCCTGGCAGCCGACAAGGTTGTCGACTCCATCCACTTCCTGATCCCCGGCGGCGCCGGCGGCGGCTGGGATGGGACCGCGCGTGGCACGGGCGAAGCGCTTACCAAATCCGGTCTGGTCGGAACAGCATCTTATGAAAACATGTCCGGTGGCGGTGGCGGCAAGGCAATCGGCTTCCTGATCGAAAACGCCGAATCCAACCACGGCACGCTGATGGTCAACTCGACCCCGATCGTCATCCGTTCGCTGACCGGCGTCTTTCCGCAAAGCTTCCGCGACCTCACGCTGATTGCCGGCACCATCGGCGACTATGCTGCTTTCGTCGTGAACAAGGACAGCCCTCTTAATTCCTTCAAGGATCTGCTTGCTGCCTACAAGGCCAATCCGCGCGATGTCGCCATCGGCGGCGGCTCGGTGCCCGGCGGGATGGACCATCTGGTCGCGGCCATGGCCATGAAAGCGGCCGGTGAAGATCCGACCAAGGTCAAATACATTCCCTACGATGCCGGCGGCAAGGCCATGGCGGCTCTCCTGTCGGGTGAAATCAAGGCGCTCTCGACCGGTTTCTCAGAAGCTGTCGCACTTGCCGAGGCCGGAGAAGTCAAGATCATCGGCGTAACGTCGGCCGAGCGCAACAAGACGATGCCGGACGCCATGACCCTGAAGGAACAGGGCGTCGATGCGGAGTTCGTCAACTGGCGCGGGTTCTTCGCGGCACCCGGCCTTCCCGACGACAAGGCCAAGGCCTATCGCGATGCCCTTGCCAAAATGTACGACACCGAAGCCTGGGAAGAAGTGCGGGCTCGCAACGGCTGGGTCAACATTCACAATTCCGGTGAAGACTTCGGCGCGTTCCTGGAAAAGCAGGAAAAACAGATCGGAGATCTGATGAAGGAACTCGGCTTCCTGTAAGCCGCGTCAGGCCGGGGCGGACAACGCCCCGGCCGCTGGTTGATTCTGCTGATTGAGAGCCTTTCCCGTCTGGTCGGAAAAGTCCGCACCCATGAGAAAGACCCGGCACCAGGCAAGCAGACCTGTGCGGTCCGTCCATGAAACAGGGTACCGCTCTCGTATTTACAATGAACCGTTTCGGGAGGGTTGAGCCATGACGCTCGACAAGGCCATTGCGGCCGTCTTTCTGGTGGTTGCGCTGATCTACGGCTATGCCGCATTCAACTATCCGTTGCTGCCGTTCGAACGCAACATGTCGTTTCTGCCCAATACCCTGCCCACCGCGCTTGCTGTCATCGCGGTCGTGCTGGCGCTGATCATCATCCTCTCGCCGAAGGCCAAGCCGGATGCGAACGGTGACGTCCTCGGCGACATCAGCATCGCCCGCCTGCGCGAATACAAGCTCGGCCAGGCCCTGGCCCTGCTCGCCTCCATGGTCGTTTACGCGCTGGCCCTGAGACCGATCGGCTTCATTCCGGCGACGACCCTGTTTCTGGTCGGAACCGGCTGGATCCTGGGCGAACGAAAGCTTCATATCATGATCCCGGTCGCGCTCATCGGCTCCGGATCGATCTGGTATCTGGTTCAGGAAACGCTGGGGATCTTTCTGCGTCCGCTGCCCGGTTTCCTGTCGTGATCGTTGGAGGGACAAATCATGCTTGAAGGTATCTTACAGGGCGTGACAACCGCGCTTTCGATCCAAAACCTGCTCATGGTGGTTGCCGGCTGCCTGATCGGCACCCTGATCGGCATGTTGCCCGGCCTGGGGCCGATGTCGATCATTGCCATCATGATCCCGGTCGCGATCAAGATCGGCGATCCGTCCGCCGCGCTTATTCTGCTCGCCGGCGTCTATTACGGCGCGATTTTCGGCGGATCCACATCCTCCATCCTGATCAACGCCCCGGGGGTGGCGGGCACTGTCGCCTCCGCCTTCGACGGCTATCCGATGGCGCGCCAGGGCAAGGCCGGCAAGGCTCTGACCATTGCAGCGGTCTCGTCATTTGCCGGCGGCACCGTTGGTGCCATTCTGCTGATGGGCTTCGCGCCGGCCCTGTCGTCGGTAGCGCTCCTGTTTCACTCCGCCGAATATTTTGCCCTGATGGTCGTCGGCCTGTCGGCGATCGCCGCCTTCGCCGGCACCGGCAAGGTGGTCAAGGCGCTGATGATGACCGTGATCGGACTGATCCTGGCGACCGTCGGGGAATCGGCCCTGTTCAACGCCCCACGCTTTACCATGGGCGTCATGGATCTGCAGTCCGGCTTCAGTTTCATCACACTGGCCATGGCCCTGTTCGCGCTGCCGGAAGCGATGATGCTGGTGCTTGACCCCAAACGCGGCTCCGCCGGAGGCGAAGGCGGAGAGATCAAGGATCTGCGTATCACCAAGGACGAAGCGAAGGCCATCGCCCCGGTCGTCGGCCGGCAATCGGTCCAGGGCTTCCTGATCGGTGTCATGCCCGGCGCCGGTGCCACCATCGCCTCCTTCCTCGGTTACGCGGTGGAACGCAACATCGCCAAGGGTGCGGACCAGGAGGAGTTCGGCAAGGGGTCGGTCAAGGGTCTGGCGGCGCCGGAAACCGCCAACAATGCCGCCTGCACCGGATCCTTCGTTCCGCTTCTGACGCTGGGCATTCCCGGTTCCGGGACGACGGCGATCCTGCTTGGCGCCCTGATCGCGTTGAACGTCAATCCGGGGCCGAGGCTGATGGTCGACAATCCATCGATCTTCTGGGCTGTGATCATCTCCATGTATATCGGCAATCTGGTTCTTCTGATTTTGAACCTGCCGCTGATCCCCTACATCGCCAAACTTCTGATGATCCCGCGCAACTACCTGATACCGTTCATCCTGTTCTTTACGATGATCGGCGCCTATATCGGGCAGAACAATGCAACCGAACTGTTGATCCTGGTCGGCCTCGGCATATTTGCAACCATTCTGCGGTTCGCCGACTACCCGCTGCCGCCGCTCCTGATCGGTTTCATTCTCGGCGGAATGCTGGAAGACAATTTCGCCCGCGCGGTCAACCTGACCGACGGCGTCGCCTTCATGTATGAGCGGCCGATGACCCTCGCGCTGCTGGTTCTGGGAGCGGTCCTGATCATTCTGCCGACCTATCGCAAACGGCGGGCGAAGGCGCTGCAGAAAGGCGTCGCGCAGGGAGATTGATCCCGGCTCCACGTCAGACAATCGGATCATAAAGTGGGCGGATCGGCACCAGCCGATCCGCCCTTCTGCTTTGAAGCGGTTTGCGGCTGCTGTTCTTCCCGCGGCCACGAGATACGCCACATTTTCGGCAGATTATTTCCTGATTTTCGACATATTTCGCTTCATACTTGCATTCTTGAACATTGTTCATACATTGAAAGTCATCCGGCCCGTTTCGGGCTCGATCTGACAAACGCCCTTATGACGCATCGTTCGACATGATTGCCGAACCACCGGTTCGCGCGGCCGATTTTCTGCGCGCCAACGGCAATAGGGGGGCGAGCGATGCCGGGTTCACAATTATTGAAATTTGGGAGCGATCATGCCAGCCGACAGAAGACAGACTTCCTTCCGCATACGCGTAGACGCAGCCGAACGGGCCCGGCATCGCCCGGACGTGGCCCACGTGGCCAATGGCGACGAACAGAGATTTGCCTCGGCTCGTTACGCGATGAGTTTCACCAAGGGCCTGCACCACGACAAGGATACGGGTCTTGTTGCCGATCCGGCGCATTTCGAGGCTTTTCGACATGCCATCGACGAAGGGTTCATAGACGCTTTCACCCTGAAGGTTCCCGTTTCCAATTCTTGTGATAAACGCCGCAAGTGGGAGGCCCCGACCGCCGGCACTGCCTATGACCTGCAGGGCCCGGACGCCCAGGCCGTCACCATGGCGCCGGCACCGGCGCTCGGCTCCGCGGAACTGGCCTACGAAATGGCGGAGGTTTACGAGCTGGCGCTGTTGCGCGACCAGCCATTGTCCGACTTGCGCACGGGAACCGGCAATGCAGGGATAAAGGCCTCGATAGATCGTCTGAATGCGCTCGCCTACAATCCGGCCGGCGGATCCGGCCGTCCGCGCATCAGCGACCCAGATGGCAGGATCAATGCCCAAAACGCCTTTCGCGGGTCATCGCCTGGAGTCGATGTCGGGCATTACCTTTCCCAGTTCATGCTCATTGGCAATGCCGGCCTGACCGGAACCGACACGTTCAAGGACGGACTGATAACCTATGGAGCTCAGCAGATATCCCAGCGTGTCGCCGTCGCCAAATCCAATGACTACATGATCCGGTACGACGACTGGTACGCCGTCCAGAACGGGTGCGATGTGCAGGACGATCCGGCCCTGTTCGACGCATCGGCCAAACGCCGGTTCATTTCCACGCCCCGCGATCTGGCGACCTATGTTCACTACGACGCGCTTTATCAGGCCTATCTGAACGCCTGTCTGATCCTGTTGTCGATGAACGCGCCCTTCGATCCCGGCTTTGCCGGCCTGTCCGGCCAGGGCGTTCACTTTATAAACGGACCGGACGCCTACGCGAAAAAGTTCGATCCGCAGTCCAGGGGCTATTCGCTTGCACCCCATGCCGGCGGGTTCGCGCTTTATGGCGGACCGCATATCCTGACTCTGGTGACGGAGGTGGCGACCCGCGCCCTGAAAGCGGTCCGCTACCAGAAATTCAACAATCACATCAGGTTGCGCCCGGAAGCGCTTGCCGGGCGCATCCACAAGGCAGCCCATATCGAAAAACAGCATCCGGCGATCGGCACGCCGTTCTCCGACCTTGAAGCGGAGATATCCAAAACCGTCGCCGCAATTCGCGCCGCCAACAAGAAGGCCTGCAAGGACAACACCGCATTGCTGCCGATGGCGTTCCAGGAGGGATCGCCGATGCACCCGTCCTACGGGGCCGGCCACGCCACGGTTGCGGGCGCCTGCGTCACAATCCTGAAGGCTTTCTTCGATACCGGCGCCGTTTTTGTAAAAGGACCCGGCGCCAAGGCCGCGGAAGGGTTCCGCAGAATGCAGCCCAAGGACACTCCGATCGCCTACATGCCCAGCAAGACCGGTGATGCCCTTATCATCGACAAGACCCGTCCGACGCTCACTCTGGAAGGTGAACTCAACAAACTCGCCGCCAACATTTCGATCGCCCGCAACATGGCCGGGGTTCACTATTTCACCGATTATTACGACAGTCTGCGCATGGGCGAAGAGATCGCCATCGGCCTCCTGGAAGAGCAGTCCATGTGCTATCCGACCGACCCCTTTGTTCTGTCCGTGCCGACATTCGACGGCGGTGTGCGCAGCATAGGCAGACGTTGAAGCGGGGTGCGACAATGCGCGTTACAACCTGTCTTCCAGGCATGGAGTGGGTGAAGGCCACCGTCGGATCCGGCGCCTGCGCGACCGGTGCGGCGCCGGGCTGTTCGGGCGCTGGCTCGGGCATTGGCGCTGCGTGCAGCGGACCGAAAATCGGGCCACTTTTTGGTGTCGGCTTTACAAACAGGGCCATTCGATGGGATGCTCACAAAGGGCCCGCAGGCGGAGACCCGGCCGGCCGGGTCTCCGCCTGCCCGTCGAACTGCCATGTAACCTCACGCGAGGCACCTGCCATGTCGGATAGCATCTACAAGGTCATCGAAATCGTCGGCACCAGTCCGCATTCATGGGAAAAGGCGGCGACCAACGCCGTCGCCCGGGCTAGCCAGTCGCTGCGCGACCTGCGTGTAGCGGAAGTCATTTCGCAGGATCTGGTGATCGAAGACGGTCAGGTCGAAGCCTTTCGGACAAAATTGAAAGTGTCGTTCCGGTTCGAGGATTGACCTTCATTCCGCGTCGGACCGAGTGTCCCGGCGCAGCTGTGCCCGATAGGCCGCCGGCGTTAGTCCGGTGCGCTTGGTGAACTGCCGGTAAAAGTTCGATTTCGTGAGATAGCCCGCGTCCAGCATGACGTCGATCAGCGGTCTGTCGGGCTCCTCGGCCATGATCTGCTGGCACAGTCAAATTCTCTGATCGTTCAGCAAATCTGAAAAGCTGCGCCCATGGACCCGGTTGATCGCCTGCGACAGCTGCCGGCCGGGCACATGAAGCCTGCGCGCCAAACGCGCGAGCGAGAGGCCGTCATCGGCCAGGACCTGCGGATCCATAAGCGCCAGAAGGGCGCGTTCCGCCAAGTCCTGCAACCCGGCATCGGGAGCGCCATCGTCCTTCCGCCCGGACCTTGCGTCCGCTTCCGCGCTCAGCGTATGCAGATGCTCGAACATCGACGGGCGGCCAAGGGCTCCAATCAGCGAAAACGCGACCATCACCACGAGTGACAAGATGGAAAGCAACAGGGGCGCGGACTGTTTCAGGTAACCGCCGTGCGCCAGATCGACGGCTAGGATCATGTCCAGGATCAGAGTCGCTGCGAGAAAACAGATAACGGACTGCAGCCAGTACACGGTCTGCCGCGCATTGGCGCCCAAGGCAGTGAATCGGTTTGCGCGATCTTTCCAGATCATGATCAGGCCGCTCAGATAGACCAGATAGGTGACGGCAAGCATGCCGTCGAGCAGCCAGGACATTTGCGCCGCGACGGCGACACTTCCCGCGGCAACCGGAAGCACATGAACAAGATCCTGCTTCGATGGCGCGAAGCGCCCGGTGCCCAAAGCGTTGAAATAGAGAAACAGGCAGGGAACGGCGATCAGCGCCAAAAGCGCACGAACCCGGACCAGGACCGGGACGTCATGGATCAGGTGCACGGCCAGGAGGGCAGCGGAAAGCGAAATCAGGGCAAATGCCAGCGCCAACGCACAACAGGCAAACCTGTGACGGCGTCGGGTTGCCAATCCGATCAGGTAGACCGTCATGACCAGACCAAGCGTCGTCGTGCCGATCAGGACGGCGAGGATCACAGTGCTTCTCCCAAGGCTGCAACAAGGTCCCTTATCACGATAGAGGACGAAACCGGACAGGCTCCCGACTAATTTCCCGGCGAACCATTCCGGAGACGATTCATGAAACTTCAGATCCCGCTATTCATCGGCAGCGCCCTCTTCCTGACCGCCCTGGCGCAGGCGACGGAAACCCGCCCAATCGCATCGCTGGTCATCGAAAACGTGACCGTGCTTTCACCGCACAAAGGCCAGCCCGACGACAACAGGGATGTGCTGATCGTCGACGGCCGGATAAAAGACATCATCTCGAGCGGATCGAACTATCCGGCAGAGTCGAGGATCGACGGTCGCGGCAAAGTCCTGATCCCCGGCCTGATCGACAGCCACGTCCACCTGCGGCACAACCCGCTGATCAATCCGCGCCATATAAAGGACCATCAGGCGCTCCATCTTGCGTACAGGGATCAACTCCCGCGCAGTTTTCTGTGCTACGGATATACCAGCGTCATCGATCTCGACTTCACACCCGGCAGGGGCGGCTGGCCGGCGCACACCGCAATCGCGCCGGCCATCTATCATTGCGGGCGCGGCGTGCGGGTCGCCGGCGGATATGGTCCTGTCTTTGTGCCGTCGCCGATCGCAACCAGGGTTTTCCCCAATCTTGTTTTCGAGCCGGATCACAGGACAAAGTGGCCGGACGACCTTGACCCGGCTCTCTATACGGTGGACGCCGCCGTTCAGCGGGTTGCGCAATCCGGTGCAATTTGCCTCAAAACCTACGTGGAATCCGGGTTTGGAGGCATATTCGACTGGCCCGTTCCGAGCCGGGATACTTTGTCCGCGCTGTCGCGGGCGGCCCACGCGGAAGGACTGGTCTTCATGATCCACGCCACCAGCGCCGCGGACTGGCAACGGGCAATGGCCGGCGGTGCGGATATCATTGCCCATGGCCTGTGGCACTGGCAGGGCGATCGCCGGGTGGCCGACCTGACGGACGAAGCTCTGGCAGCGATCGACGCAGCGATCAAAAAAGGCATCGCCGTACAGCCGACGCTGCGCGTGGTTGAAGGCGAAAAGGGCACAATGGACTGGCAATTGCAGGATGATCCGCGATTGGCAGAGGTCTCGCCGGCGAGCCTCCTCGATTATCTGCGCACCCGGAAGGGGCGCTGGAGCAAGCGGGCTCTGCTCGACATCTACCGCAAACACAATCCGCATCCCGAGGTCGCACCCACGGACCTGATCGCGACATCCGTTCAGCGTGCCAGAAACAGTCTGGCGCGGCTCCATCGGGGCGGTGGCAGGATCCTGTTCGGCACCGACACGCCGGCGCAGGACGGCATCGGCAACCCGCCGGGCCTCAACGGTCATCTGGAAATGACCGGCTGGGCGGCGGCGGGCATTCCGCTCGAGACGATTTTCAGGTCCGCCACCCTCGACAATGCCCGCGCCTTCAACCTTGACCACGAACTCGGCTCCATCGAACCGGGCAAACAGGCGGATCTCGTTCTCCTCAACACCAATCCGCTCGAACATATCGAAGCCTATGACGATATCGCCCTGGTCATCGTCAATGGCACGCCGGTCGACCGTCGCGATCTGTCAGCCCAGTCTCCGGTCGCCGACAATCGGTAATGCGCGCAACCGTCGTGCCCGCCAGCGTGACAGACGGTCGATCCCTGGCGTCGAATGGGCCCGAGACTGTCGCTGGAGCTATGGTCGCCTCGCACATTAACGGACTGAAAGACAAAGCGTTCCTCTCCTGCTCGCACATCGAGATGCGCTTTTATTAATGCATGCAACACGCATATTTAATTTGTGACCAAACCTTTTCAAATGGGGCTCGTGAGGCGCTCGCCAATGGATTCCCACAGCGCGGGCACGGATCGTTATCCCCGCATCCGCGACCCGTTCGCATCGTAAAGCGGATGCGCGGTGACGGTCGCGCCATAGAATGTCCCGTTGATCTCCACATCAAGTGTGGTGCCGTCGACCGCCAGTTCAGGCGGCACGTAGCCAAGCGCCATGCTCTTGCCGACATGGTGAGCAAATCCGCCGGACGTGACATAGCCGACACATGCGCCGTTCTTCAGGATCGCCTCGTCGTTTGACACGTCGATCCCGTCGGTTTCGACAACCATCGTCACCAGTTTCTTGTCCGGTCCCGTCGCGCGTTCGGCAAGCGCCGCGTCCTTGCCGATGAAATCCTTGTCCCATTGGATGAACGTGTCGAGGCCGGATTGCGCCGCGGTAAAATCGGGACGGAAATCCAGGGTCCAAGCTCCCCAGTTCTTTTCCAGGCGCAGCGACATCAGCGCTCTGGCACCGTAAAGCGCCAGCCCGAGATCGGCGCCGGCCGCCTCGATTTCCTCAAACAGCTTCAGCTGAAACTGCGGCGCGCAATAGATTTCAAACCCGAGTTCGCCCGAAAACGAGACCCGGGACAGGATGACAGGCACCCCACCGACGAAGGTGCGGCGGATGTCGCGGAAGCGCCAGGCTTCGGCGGACACATCCTCGCGGCAGATCCGCGACAACAGGAGACGCGACTTCGGGCCGGAGATTGCGATGCCATGCAGGTCGTCGGACCGGTTTCGATAGGCAACGCCTTCCTTCGGCAGATAGGTGTCGAACCAGCGGCGGTGCATTTCCTGCGCCGCACCGGAACCGAACAGCATGAATTCCTCTTCGCCGAGGCAGGCAACGGTGAGGTCTCCGTAGAGCTTGCCCTTCGGCGTCAGCATCGGAGTCAGGGTCAGCCGGCCCGGTTTCGGGATCCGGCCGGCGAGTATCCTGTCGAGAAAGGCGCGCGCCCCCGGACCGACAAATTCATGTTTGGCGAAATTGGCGATCTCGATGGCGCCGACGGCTTCACGCACCGCACGGACCTCGCGGGCGACATAGTCATGCGCCCGCGAGCGCAGAAAGGTCGGCTCTTCGTGGGCATCGTCCGGACCGTCGGCAAACCAGAGCACGTTTTCCAGACCGAACGCATCCCCCATCACCGCGCCGCGCCCGACCAGACGGTCGTAAAGCGCCGTCGTCTTCTGCCGTCGCCCCTTCGGCAGGGTTTCGTTCGGGAAGGTCATCACGAAGCGGCGTTCATAATTCTCCGAAGACTTGATCGTGCCGTAGTCCGGGGTCGCATAATTGCCGAACCGGGCGATATCCATGGCCCAGACATCGATAGAGGGCTCCCCGTCCATCATCCATTCGGCCAGGCACAATCCAACCCCGCCCGCCTGGCAGAACCCGGCCATAACGCCCACGGCAGCCCAGTAGTTGGTCATGCCGGGCACCGGTCCGATCATCGGATTGCCGTCAGGGCCGAAGGTGAAGGGCCCGTTGATCATGTCCTTGATACCAACCCGGCCGAGCGCCGGGATCCGCTCAAAGCCGAGTTCCAGCCGGTCGGCGATCCGGTCCATGTCCGGCTGCAGCAATTCGTGCCCGAAATCCATAGGCGTCCCCGCGACCTTCCACGGCGTCGAGCGCGGCTCGTAGGTGCCGAGCAACATGCCCTGACGCTCCTGGCGGAAGTAGATATTGGCCTCGTAATCGATGCCGGCCGGCAACCGCTCTTCGCCGCGCTCGACGATTTCCGGGATCGCCTCGGTAATGAGGTAATGGTGTTCCATCGGCTGGACCGGCAGGTTCAGACCGGCCATGTGCCCGGCCTCACGGGCCCACAGACCGGCGGCATTGACGATCATTTCGGCATTGATCGTGCCCTTTTCCGTGACCACGTCCCAGGAACCGTCAGGCTTCTGACGTGTCTCCACCACCGGCGTGTGCGTATAATATTTGCCGCCGTGATGCCGGGCCGCCTTGGCGTAGGCATAGGTGACACCGGACGGGTCGATATCGCCGTCGAGCGGATCCCAGAGCGCCGCCATATAGTGGGACGGATCGATCAGCGGATGCCGTCGCGCAGCCTCTTCCACGGAGATGAACTCCTGGTCGAGCCCCATATAGCGGGCCTTGGAGCGTTCGCGCTTGAGATAATCGTACCAGGTCTGGTTCGAGGCAAGATAAAACCCGCCGGTATTGTGCATGCCGCAGGAATGGCCGGAAACCTCTTCGATCTCTTTGTAGAGGTTGATCGTATAGCCTTGCAGGCGGGAAATGTTCGGGTCCGATGAAATGGTGTGGATCTGACCGGCGGCGTGCCAGCTCGACCCGGACGTCAACTCGCTGCGCTCCAGAAGGATCACGTCCTTCCAGCCGAATTTTGCCAGATGAAACAGGATCGAGCAGCCGACCACTCCGCCGCCGATGATCACAACTTTTGCATGGGTTTCCATTGTCGGGTCCTCACAATCTCAAGTCAGTACCAGGCGTCCGCCGCGGACGCTTTCCTGCGGTTGATGAAGTCTCGCAGTTCGTCGTCCCTTGCCGCGTCCGTGGGCGGTGCCTCGTAGGCGGCAAGCATTGCGTTCCAGCGTTCGAAGGCCCGACGTTCCGTGTCCTTGGACCCGTTGTCCGACCATTGTTCGAAACTGTCCGAATGAGACATGACGGCATCGTAATAGGCGTTCTCGTAATTCGCCATCGTGTGGGCGGAGCCGAGAAAGTGCCCCGCCGGTTCCACATCGTCATAGGCGGTCCGGCCAAGCGCATTGTCGTCAAGCTCGACGCCGCCGAGAAGTTTCTGGTATCCGCCCAGACGGTCGGCGTCGATGACGAGTTTTTCAAATCCGGTTGTCAGTCCGCCTTCCAGCCAGCCGGCCGCGTGCAGCACGAAATTGGCGCCCCCCATGGCGGTGGAATGCATGCTGTCGGCGCTCTCGGCCAGGGCCTGGGCATCGGCGACCTTGGACGCGGTCAGCGATCCGCCACACCTGAGCGGCAGGCCGAGGCGACGCGCAAGCTGCCCGATTATGTAGTTTGAGCTGACCGGTTCCGGCATGCCGAAGGTCGGCGCGCCGCTCTTCAGGCTCATGGATGAAAGAAAGTTGCCGAGAACGAACGGCGCGCCGGGCCGGACGAGCTGGCTGAAAGCGCCGCACATCATTGCCTCGGCAAAAGCCTGGGCGATCGAGGCCGCGGTCGTCACCGGTCCCATCGCGCCTCCGAGAATGAACGGGGCCACGATCATGCCCTGCCCCGCCGCCGAATAGGTCCGGATCGCCTCGGTCACGACCTTGTCGACCAGGAGCGGCGAATTGGTGTTGACGTTGCCCATGATGACACAATTGTTGTCGACGAAATCCGATCCGAACAGGATCCGTGCCATGGCAACACTGTCCTCGGCCCGCGACTTTTCGGTGATGGCGCCGAGCATCGGTTTGTCGGACCAGCGCATGTGCAGGTAAAGCGCGTCCAGATGCCTTTTGTTGACGGGAATATCGCAGGGCTCGCAGATCAGGAGTCCGGAATGATGTAGCGCCGGCAGCATGTAAGTCAGCTTGACCAGCTTCTCCAGATCATCGATCGTGCCATAGCGCCGCCCGTTTTCCAGGTCGCGCACGAACGGCGGGCCATAGACGGGCGCGAAGACGGCGCTGGTTTCGCCGATTTCCACGGAACGGTTCGGATTGCGGGCATGCTGGACAAATTTTTTCGGAGCGGTGCTGCACAGGTGCCGGGCCATGCCGCGCGGCAATCGCACCCGCGTTTCCTTTACGTCCGCCCCGGCCTCTTTCCAGATCCGCAGCGCTTCGGGATCTTCGCGAAACTCCAGCCCGACTTCCTGGATCAACCAATCGGCCTGATCCTCGAGCCTGCCCAGCCCCTCTTCGTTGAGAAATTCGTAAAACGGGATCTGCCGGCGGATATAGGCGGGCGCAGGCGGCGCAGCGCGGCCTTCACGCTTGGAACGACGCGATGATGACCTCATGGCAAGACCTCCCAATCTTGATTGGAGGATTTTACGGTCCCGAACCCGCACTGTGACGATTGAAAAATTTTGGGTTTTGCATAATCTGAAATTATGCTTGAACTCTACAAACGCATCCAGTCCCCGGCCGCGCTGTTCGCTTTTGAAGCGGCGGCCCGACACCTTTCCTTCACCCGCGCCGCGGCTGAGCTGAACGTATCGCAACCGGCGATCAGCGCATCGGTCAAGAAGATCGAAACGGCGCTCGGCGTCATCCTCTTCGAGCGCAGGCATCGCGCCATCCAGTTGACTGAAACCGGGGAACGCTTCTACGCCGATGTATCATTCGGATTAATGCATATTCTGCGCTCCGCCGAAGCGATTGCCATCCAGCAGGGTGGCCGGCATGTGACCCTGTCCTGTTCCACGGGTTTTGCCCACTATTGGATGGTGCCGCGGCTGGCCAGGTTCAAGGCGAAGCATCCCGACATCGATATCCGCCTGCAGACGACCGACAAGGACATCGACCTTGCCGAGGAGGCGATTTCCCTTGCACTGCGACGGGGAACCGGAACCTGGAACGGGTACAACTCCGTCCTTCTTTCGAAGGAACAACTCTATCCGATCTGCAGTCCGACGCATCTGGCAAACATTCGCACGCCGGAAACCGCCGAGGACCTGACGACATGCAAGCTGATCCATCTGGAAGAACCGTTTCGACTGCGCCCGAAATGGAGCGACTGGTTTCAGGCCCAGGGAGTCAGCTTCCAGGACAGCGGCGGCGGCCTCCGGCTCAACGATTATGCGCTCGTCATCCAGGCGGCAATCGCCGGCGAAGGCATTGCGCTCGGATGGCACCACCTGGTTTCCGGCCTTGTCGAGCAGGGCCTGCTGGCAAAGGTGATGGACGGTGTCTACGATGTCGGTCAGGGATTTTACATAATCTGGTCGAAATCGAGGGATCTCAGCCCGCAGGCCCGTCAGTTTCTCACCTGGCTGCGCACCGAAAACCAGTGATCCGGTGATCAGGATGCCTTTGCGGAGTCAACGTCCCGGCTTTCGAAGCGGACGACCTGGTTTCGACCATTGTTCTTGGCCTGATAGAGCGCGGTGTCAGCGCGTTTCAGCACCTGGTCGATATCCTCCCCGGTCAGCCAGTCGCTGACGCCGAAACTGCAGGTCAGATGCAGGAGGCCCTTCGGCATTTCCATCCTGACGGCTTCGATTTCGCAGCGCATCCCCTCGGCTGTTTCGACGGCATGTCCCCAACGGGATTCCTCGACGATAAGCGCAAATTCCTCGCCGCCGAGACGACCGGCCACGCCCTCGCGCCTTCGCACGATATCGGCAACCGTTCTGATCGCGTCGTCGCCAACATCATGCCCGTACTGATCGTTCACCTTCTTGAAATGGTCGATATCGAACATGATCGCCGCCATCGTCCGTTCGCGACCGTCCGCAAGCCTGAGGTCTTCCGACTTTTCAAAGAACGCCCTGCGATTGTAGATCCCGGTCAGCGGATCGATGTTGGCGAGATGGATCAGGTCGCGTTGGGTCAGCAACAGACGTTCCGCTGCGCGAAGCCGCGCCTGCAACTCCATCGCCTGAGGCGGCTTCTTGATGAAATCATCGGCACCGCAATCAAGCGCTTCGATCAGTTTGCTGTCCTCATAGGACGATGACATGGCAATAGTGTAGATCGGCCGACCGGCCTGTGCCAGCAACCGCAAATCCCAACACAATTCCAGGCCGCTCTTGGACTCGGTCTCAAAGCTGGTGATGACGACGTCGACACTTTCATCGCCCCGGACATGAGCGAACGCGCAGGCACCATCGGAGAACGCGGTTACCCGGTCGCCGCGCCCGTGCAACAGATTTGTCAGAACCTTCTGGCCAATGCCCGAAGGCTCGACCAACACAATATGCATATCGTATCGCCGGTTGAATATTGAGAACAAGCCGCACTAGTAAAAATACGATAGACATAAACCCTTACGATTTCTTCATCCGCTGAAAACTGATCAACCTTAGGTCTGATATCTTCGTGATCTCCAAAAGGGACCTGTCAATCCGGCATGGCTCTGCCGCCATCCGGGCATCCCGCAATTCTTTGTGGCCCCGTCTTAGGGTCTGTGGGAACGCCGGTTGTATATGAGCTTTCCGGCGACCATCGCCGCCTCGACGCGGGGATGTCGCCGGTCGCTGGCATCCACCAGCAGGATATCGGCGCGCTTTCCCGGCGCAAGTCTGCCTCGGTCTTCCAGGCCGGCGGCTTCGGCCGGGTTTTGCGAGACCAGTTTCCAGTATCGGCCGAACTCCGGATCGCCGGGATCGCACAATTTGAAGGGCGCGTGCAAAAGAGCGGGATAATAATAGTCGCTTGCAAGCACCGTGCACAATTCCTTCTCGATTGCCTCGGTCGCGCATATGGCGCCGGTCTGGCTGCCGCCCAGCACCACGTTCGGCGCACCGAGAATGGTATGTTCACCGGCTTTGCGCGCCGCTTCCGCGGTTTCAAACGTCAGCGGAAATTCCGAAGATACGACGCCGAGATCCCGAAAAAGCGACCGGTCCTGTGGCGATGCCTCGTCGTGCGCCAGCGTGACGACACCCTTTTCGCGCGCGGCCTCGGCCAGATGCCGGCGGTTTTTTGGAACTGCATCCCGCATGGCCCACACAGCGTGCAGTCGCTTCAGATAATCATCGACCGGAAGGCCGGTCCTCGCCGCCCTGCGTTCAGTTTGGCTCGCGCTCATTGACTTGAGAACCGTGCTGGTCGTGTGGTCGTTGAAGGCCAGGATCGGAGCCGGATCAAGGTCGAACCATGATTCGATCTGATCGACCGCTTCCAGGGCAAAGGTTTCCCAGCGCAGGTGAATACGCGTATCACATTGCAATGACGCCAGCGAATTCCGCCACGCATCGATGATCGACGATGCGTTATCCAAGGATCGCAGGCCCGGTTCCCAGGAAATGGTGATGGCGTGAAAAGCGGTGGTCACCCCGTTGGCGATAAGCTGGCGATCGGAGTCGCGCAGAGCGAGCCCCATGTCGAACATGACCTGCGGCCGTGGCATGATCTGACGTTCAAACGCATCGCCGTGAATATCGATGATTCCCGGCAGCACCAGCAATCCGGTTGCGTCGATCCTGCCAACGGTCCCGGAGCCTCCGTTCCCGTTGATCCCGGCGACCGATCCGTCCGCGATATGCAGAACCGCAGGCGCCAGCCGCCCTTCGCTCAGCACGCGCCCGCCCTCGATAATCCAGTTTCCAGTCATGATCCGTCCTCGAAAAAATTGGCCTGTCACATCCCTGTCAACAGGGATGCCTACAGCATGAGGACATCCAATCCCATCAAGATGTGACAAGGAGTTGTCAATCATGTTCCGCGCGCTGACCACGGCCATGGCCCTGTTGTTCGCTTCCTCCGCTTTTGCGGCCGATGCGGTGAAGTTTGCCGTAACCGATATCGAGGGCCTGGAGGCCCTGCAGCAGGAATTCGGAGCGTTTGAAACGGCACTTGAAACCTCGACAGGCCTTGATGTCGAACTGTTCCCCGTAAGTTCCCGCACGGCGGCGGTGGAGGCCCTGAAGGCCGATCAGGTCGATTTTGTGCTGACCGGTCCCGCCGAATACGTTGTCATAAAGGCGCTGACCGACGCCGGGATCGTGGTGGCGTGGCAGCGCCCGGATTATTTCGCCCAGATTGTTGTGTCGGCAACCGGCCCGATCGGAACCGTTGAGGATCTTCGCGGCCAGTCGGTGGCGTTCGGATCGGTCGGATCGACGTCCCAGCACCTGGGGCCGGCACAGGCACTCGCCGACCTCGGACTGGACTACCAGAAGGATTACGAACCCAGGATCATCTCCCGCAACATCGCCGTCGAGGCGCTTTTGCGCGGTGACATCGCCGCGATCGGCATGAATTTCGGCCATCTGCAGAAAGTTCGCGCCGCGTTTCCCGACAAGGCCTTCTCTGTCATCGGACGCGGGCGCGACCTGCCCAACGATATTCTCGTTGCCAACAGCAAGGTATCCGACGCCGTTTTCAACGCGGTGCGGGATGCCTTTGCCAGGGAAGGCAGCGCCCTGATGCAGGCCGTCCTGAAGGGTGAAGACAATTCCAAGTACAAGGGCAGCTTCTTCCTCACCGAAATCGACGACACGGACTACGATTATGTGCGCCGCATGTACGCCACGATCGGCGTGGACACGTTCGTCGAATTTGTCGGCGACTGAGCAGGCCACCGGCCCGACGCCGTCAACTGACGCGGGCTCCCGAAACTGTGCGAAGGGGCCTCGCGCCCCTTCCTGGATCCAGACATGGCAGCAATTGTTTCCGCCTCCGCCCTGACCAAGAGCTACACGCCCGGCGAAACGGTCCTCCGGTCCGTTAACCTCAGCATCCAACCGCGTGAACGCGTCGCGCTGGTGGGCGCGAACGGCTCAGGCAAGTCCACATTGCTAAAACTGCTGATCGGTTTGATTCCTCCCGATGGCGGCGAAATCACCATGCTGGGCCAGACCATCGGCGCCCGGAAATCCAGAAGCGCGAGTCTCAAGCACGTCAGACAGAGGATCGGCTTTGTCTTTCAGCATCATGGACTGGTGGGGCGCCTGTCGGCCTTCTCCAACGTCATTCACGGTATGCTCGGCCTGCCCGGAGGATGGCGCGCCGTTGCGCAAACGACCGCACCAAAAGATTGGCGCGACAGTGCCTATGACGCGCTCGATGCCGTCAGCCTCGCCGACAAGGCGTCCGTGCGCGCCGACAAGTTATCCGGGGGCCAGGCCCAAAGGGTAGCGATCGCCCGGGCGCTGATCCGGCGCCCAAGCCTGCTGATCGCCGACGAGCCCGCTGCCAGTCTCGATCCGGCAGCCGGCAATGACGTGATGCGGACATTTTCCGACCTCGCCGCGGAGCAGGAAATCTGCCTCGTCTACACGACCCATGACATGGATCACGCACTGCACTATTCCGATCGCGTCATTGCCTTGAAAGACGGCGGAATTTGCCTCGATCGCCCCACGACCGACATGACACGCGCAAGCCTGGACGGTCTTTTCGATGCTTGACCGGATTCCCTCAGACCGGCAACGCGACCGGGGTCCCGGCCATACCGCTCGTAGAACAGCTTTGCCCGGCCGGCTCGCCGGCCTGTCGCCGTTGAACTTCGCCGTTCTCATCGGGTTTGCCGCTTTTGTCATAGTCTCCGCGGGAAATGTCGCTCCGTCCCTTGACCGGCTTGCCGACGGCGTGCCGCGCATGGCCGATCTTCTCGGTCGGATGCTGCCGCCAAACACGGAAATCGAATTCCTGACCAGAATTTTCTGGAGGATCGTGGAGACATTTCAGATCGCCCTGGTCGGGACGGTCATAGGCGTTCTCATCAGTTTTCCGGTTGCCTGGCTGGCTGCGCGCGGCGTGTCGCCACTTGGCATATTCGGATACGCGTTCAAGATGCTGGTTTCCCTGTTTCGGACCATTCCGGATCTGGTCTGGGCTCTGGTCTTCGTGTCGGCCGTCGGGCTCGGCGCGGTCGCTGGCACGATGACGATCATTGTCGATACGATCGGCTTTTGCGGTCGCTTCTTCGCCGAAGCAATGGAGGATTCCGACCAGAAGCCCCGGGATTCGCTTTCAGCGATCGGCGCCGGCAGTTTTTCCGTCCTGTGCGCCGCCATCATTCCCGATGCCATGCCGTCTTTCATCAACACAGCGCTGTTCGCACTCGAAAAGGCGCTGCGCTCCTCGGTGGTGCTGGGGCTGGTCGGCGCGGGTGGAATTGGCCAGGAGTTGAAGGTTGCTTTCGACCTGTTTCAATATCGCAACGCGTCCGCCATCATCCTGGTAATTTTCGTGATCGTTCTGGCGATGGAATATGTGACCGACCGGCTGCGGTCGAGAATACAGTAGCGGCCGCTCGGGCACAGACTAGCCGCGAGCGTTACATCCTGTTTTCCCCTCGCGGCCGGATAACCCAAATGAACACCAGCACGCCGACGGCGGTCACGACCGGCAGGATGGCAAACCATTTCCCGGCGGCGGCCAACGCGGCCGCTCCGGCCCAGGAGATCGACGAAAACGCCTCTGCGAAGGTCGCAATCCTCGACGAGGCGTGCCGGTGGCGGAAATGGCTGCGTTTGGCCTGGGCTCGGAACCATACCTGCATGGCTGTCGCCGCGCCGGCCGAACACAGAACGCCCGCAATCGATACGAACGCGGCCTCAAGGTCGACAAGCGCAAGGCCGATGAGAATCGGAGAAAGGCCCAGGAACACGGCAAGCAGAACCGCCTCGATCTTGGCCCGCAGGGCGGCGCGGGTCGGCATTGGCGCCGTCTCCACCAGGTCCGGCGCATCCTCGCCACAGATCGTCAGCCAGGCCAGACCGCCGGCCAACTGGCCCGCCGCCATCACGATGACCGGCACGACAATGATCGCCGCGCCGAGATCGGACCCGTAATTACGCCACAGCAGGAATGCCGGGACCAGCAAATACAGCAATTGCATCAGGGTCTGGGACAAAAGCCAGGGATCGCGGACAAGAAGCACAAGTTCCTTGCGGCGCAGCGCCTGATGCAGGTTCATGTTGCGGAACTTGCTTCTGCGATGGGTCGTCACCCCGGCATGTTCCTTGATGCCGGCCGTCGACAGCGCCAGGACGGCAAACCGGCCGGACAGGGTGCGGATAATAAGCGCCAGCAGGCCAAAGCCGAAGAGGGACAGGGCAAGCACGGCGCCCGCGTCGCCGATCAGGGCGCGTGCCGGAAGCCAGACCGGGCTCTCCGGATCGGGCAGAAGCGCCGCAACTTCGGGCGAAAGCAAGAGGTCCAGCCGCGACAGCTTGTCATAAAACAGGATGGCGGCGAATTGCATCGCGATTGCAAATCCGGCGCCGATCAGGGCGGCCACGATCTGCGCGATGGAGCGGGTGCGTTTCGGCCCAACCGTCTTGAACAGGGCGACCGCGATCGCCAGGGCAACCGCCGTCGCGATTGACGACATGGCCAGCAGCGAGACATAGCCCAACAGCCAGACCGGCCCTTCACGCCACGCCATGACGTTGAGGAAAGGCGACACCAGCAACGCCGACATCACGACGCTGGTCAGGGCGACGGCGCAGATGCGCACCGTAAAGATCCGCCCTGACGGAGCAGGCGAAGTCAGGATCAGGTCGAGGTCGGCGCGGGCATAGAAAGCCCGGGTGACCGCCTCCAGCGACTGGCTCACCATCATCGATACGGACACCAGCGCAATCCCGGACACAAAGATATAGATCGCCTTGGGATCAAGGGCCGTCACATCGACGGATTCCATGAGCACTTCCCAGGCAACCAGATGCATGGCCGCGATGAAGCCCGCGAGGAACAGTCCGGCAAGGATCTTGCGGCTTGGCTTTCCGCGCGCGATCAGGGCCGTCCAGTCGCGCCAGAACAGGCCGACCTCGTGACGCGCGAACCATGCCAGCGATGCCGTCGTCATGCCACCGCACCCTGACCGGGGACAGACCCGGTAGCCGCCCTCTCGCTCTCGGCGACGAGATCAAGGAAGATGTCTTCCAGGTTCGAACCGCTCTTGCCGGCCTGAGTCCGCAATTCGTCCAGCGTTCCCTCGGCAATCAGCCGACCGTTCGCGATCACGCCGATGCGTTCGGCCATGCGTTCGGCGACCTCGAGAATGTGCGTTGTCATGATCACGGTCACGCCGCCGGCGACCCGTTCCAGGAGCACGTCCTTGACCTGACGGGCGGAGCCGGCATCGAGCCCGGTGAGCGGCTCGTCGAGGATGATCAGTTTCGGATCATGGACCAGCGCGCCGGCGAGCGCCACTTTCTGGCGCATGCCTTTGGAAAAGCCGCCGCAGCGTTCGTGCGCGTGCGGCGCCAGACCAAGCCAGCCGAGCAGGTCGTTGGCCCGGGCCAGCGCCACCTGCGGGTCGACGCTCCACAGGCCGGCAACAAATTCCAGATATTCGAACGGTGACAGCTTGTCGTAGATCATCGGCTCGTCGGAAACCCAGGCAACGATCCGTTTGGCTTCGACCGGATTGAACAGGGCGTTGACGCCGAAAATCGAAATCGCGCCGGAATCCGGCGGCAACAGGCCGGCCACCATCCGCAGCGTCGTTGTTTTGCCCGCCCCGTTCGGCCCGAGCAGGGCGTAAAATTCTCCGGCACGAACCTCGAGGTCCAGATCCCGCACGGCGGGCTTGTCGAAACTCTTGCTCAGGCCCTTGATCGAGAGCGCGGATGTCTCTGCCTGTGTCTGGTCCATGAAATCCCCTGCTCCAGAAATCGCTCGAATGGCCGGATCGGTATAAGTCATCGGGGTTGAGACCCGGTAAACCCGGAATTGCAAATTTTCCCCGCCCGTTCATGATAGTTTTATTTGGTGCCTGATCGCACCGGCGTTAAGAGGGCACGCGCATACAATGAGCCCAGGGAGATCATCATGTCCGAAACCGCACGCACAGCAGGAGCCCATCACGTTGGACTGACCGTGCCCGATCTCGCGGCGACGCGCGGCTTTTTCATCGACACGCTCGGCTTTGCCCAGGTCGGCGAGAAGCCTGAATATCCCGCCTGTTTCGTCAGTGACGGAACCCTGATGGTCACCCTGTGGCAAGCCGCGGATCCGGCAAGCTGCACCGCCTTCGATCGCAAGAACATTGTCGGTTTGCATCATCTGGCGCTCAGGGTTGAAGGGCACGAAGCCCTTGACGCCCTGCATGGGACGCTTGCCGCAACCGAGGGCGTGGATATCGAGTTCGCTCCGGAAGCCCTTGGCGCCTCGCCTATGAAACACATGATGTGCACCATTCCCGGCGGCATCCGGATGGAATTCATCTCCGCCTGAACGGCGTTGATCAAAGAACAGGCAAGCAGGGTCTTTCTGTTGTATGACTGGAACGACCCGGTCATTGATGCGCAAGCGGGATAGAGCGATGAGACACCTGATCATTCTTTCTGTATTCATTTTCTTCATGCAGGGTGCGGACAGTGCGTTCAGCCGGGATTTGCCGAACGGGCTTGTCTGCCAGAGCGACGAGGAGGCCTGGCTTTCGACGACCCTGTTTTTCGGCCGAAGCATCTCAAATCCGGGCGCCGAAGATGGTGAAGTGTCCGACCAACAGTGGAGTTCCTTCCGCGATCAACACATCACGCCACGCCTGGCCGACGGTTACACGTTGATCGACGGCAGCGGGCACTGGCGAAAGTCCGATACGGGCGCGCTCAAACAGGAAAAAACCAAGATCCTGATCGTGGTTCACCCCCGCGAAACGGCCTTCCAGAACAAGCTTTCCGAAATTGCTGAGGCCTACAAGACCACGTTCAGCCAGCAATCGGTGCTGCGCTCGGTTTCCTCGGCCTGCATAAAGTTCTGAAGTTTTTGGAGCCGTTCAGGTTTGGATTCTTTCTTCCAGTGGAGGTCCGCGAACAGGCGAACCTTGGCGATCTGCGGATCTCTCTGAACCCGCCGACAGCTTGGCAAGACCGACGGTGTCGCCAGCGTTCGTATCTGGGAGTTCGAAGACAGGCGCGACACAATACAAAGACTGTTTCGTTACCCACTCTGACACCTCTGCGGCTCAGGAATGAAACCTTAGCAGGATGGGGCGGTGGTCCGAGGGGCCGCGATCCAGGGTTCGGCTATGGACGATCGTCAGGTCGCGCGCCATGCAACGGTCGAGGCGCAGGGGCAGCACCTGTTGCGCATGATGAGTGATATCGCGGGGTCCGACATCGAAGAAACCGGGCAGCAGGACCGGCCCAAGTGCATTGAAATCGCCGACGATCGCAGTCGGACCATCGGTCGAACGCGCGATCCGATAGAGCTGGCGCCGGTTCAGGATCTGCCCGTGCGACAGATGCACATTGGCAATCGTCACGTCACCGGCCTGCAAGATCTGCGCAAACCGGGTTGGAAACCGGCCCGGCATTTTCGACGCCGGCAACTTGAGCGGATGAGTGGCCCAGGATGTTTGCGGACTCCACGCGGCCAGGCCGTGGCGTTTGCCCGGCCAGGTCTGGGGATAAAATCGCCCTCCCACCCGGTCTGCAAGCCCGCCGATCGCGCCCGTTACTTCCTGCATCAGAAACAGGTCCGGCGCTTCCTGTTCAATGATGGCGGCGATATCATCGACTCGCGCACCAACGCTGTGCAGCAGATTCCAGCTTACGATTTTCAGGGGAAGCCTCCCATTCGCATTTCTTTAGAGATAGGGCAGAAACAGCCGAGCGCCGGCATCGCGGAGCTTGGTGGCAAGCGAACGCCGATCAAATTCGCTTGAAGTCAAACGAGAGGATCGGCCGATCTTCGCATCGACATGGGCATCAATGCCGGCCACCAGATCGGCGTTGTAACATTCCAGCATGAATTCGAAATTCAGCCGCAGGCTGCGCACATCCCAGTTGGCGCTGCCAACCGCGCACCAGCGTCCATCGACGGTCACCAGCTTGGAATGATCGAACGGCGCCGGTGTTGCATAAACGCACATTCCGTCGACTGGAAAGAAGGCCAGATGAGCCTGCATCGCCCATTGCATGATTGTGTGATCCGAATTTGATGGAACCAGCACTTCGACGGTGACGCCGCGCAGGACGGCGCCGGCAATCGCGGATTTCAACCGTTCGTCGGGCAGAAAATACGGCGATACAATACGAACCCTGTCTCGCGCCTGTTCGAGAGCCGCGGCGAAAACCGATTCGATTTTGCCCACATCCTCATCGGGTCCGGAGCTCATGCCCCTTGCGACCATCGGGCCGGCCGGCGCGATGGCCGGCCACCAGATATTGCCGGTGAGGGTTTCTCCGTCCATGGAAAACCAGTCCTCGGCAAAGCTGTCCATCATATGGGCAACGACCGGGCCCTCGACGAAAAAATGGGTATCGTCCACTGACGGTTTCGCCCGCCCGGCCCAGGTATTTTCTATGCCCAGATTGAGCCCGCCGGTGAAGCCGGTCGCCCCGTCCAGGATCAGCAGCTTCTTGTGGTTGCGCAGGTTGAGGAACGGCATCCGCCAGAACCGCCGATCAAGCATGAAGCGGGCAACCGGGATGTCGGCGTCACGCAGGGCCTGGACGATGGGGAAGCGGAAATATCCGCTGCCGATCGCATCGACGAGGACGCGGACCTCGACACCGCGGGCTCGCGCCGCCGCCAGCGCCTCGACGAAGGCGATGCCGACACGATCGGGACGAAAGATATAGGTCGCCAGCGCAATGGAGTGCTGGGCTCCGGCAATCGCCTTGAGCATCTCCGGATAGGCCTGATCGCCCCCGCACAGCATCGTTATCCGGTTGCCGGTGGCAAGCGAGAGCCCCGTAACCCGTGTACCGACCCTCGCGAGATCACAGCCGGCCGGCCTGGAATGCGACGGAACCGGGCCCGCGGCGCCGGTAGCAGCCTTGAGCGTTGTAACCCGTCTGTCGATCCGGGACGCTCGCCGGGCCACACGGTTGATCCCGAAGCCCATATAGATCAGCGCGCCGGCAATCGGCGAAAACCAGACAAGGCCGATCCATCCGATCGCCGAGCGAACATCGCTCTTGGTCAGCAACACATGGCCGGACACCGACACCGCCACGACGATGTGTAGAACGGTTAGAACCGCATATGTCATCCCATGTTGCTCCTGAGGAAAGATTGGCACTCGGATACTGCCACTGCGTCAAATCCAAGTATTGCCCTCGATCAAAAAGCACCCGGCCTTATCCTCGAAGTTGCCGCAACAGGGGCGAATCCCATGCCGCCCGGTTCCAACGGAAGAATTCTCAAAAAAGTGAATATCGATATGCCGACGAAGCCGACCGAAATTGCAACGCGGGCATCACCCGGAAAAACACCACCAGACATCAAAATATGTTTGTATCTACAGACTAATTTTGCGTCAGTCCAATTCCGTCGTCGAACCCAATTCGACATCTTTGCGACGATGTAGGTTCGCAACCGCTTTTTTAGTACTCAGATCCATTTTTCAAACTGCACGTCAAAACAATACGGTTCGCATTCATAACGCTCGTTTCAATAACAACACTTGACTCAGCACCCTATTCTCGTCAATACTGCAACCATATATAAATAATATAATTGTTATGCCCAGACCCTCACAATACGCTCATTTTACCGGTTTGCCACCAACTGCAACTTGGTTAGCTATCGAAAGACATTGGGACAACTCTTTCACTACATCTCCTCTTGAGCGAAATAATTGGGATCTCCTGAAATCTGTTTACATCCGCAAGAGGCGGGGGGATAGCGGAATTAACATCGGCGACCTCAAAATTAACCTACCAACGGCACTAATGTCGGCCAAAATTGGTGAATCCGATTATGATTTTTTAGATATATTGCTAAATTATCAAACAAATCGATTCGCATGCATTACCGGAACTCGCGGAGTTGGTAAAACAAGCTTTATTCACTACAACGAGCAAATATTAAATTTACTACCAAAACATGAGAGACCAATTTTCATTATTCTAGATTGCTTTGGAATACGGGAGAATTTCGAATCTATTTACAATGACATCTCCACGCTTGCGTTCACAGAAATATCAAAATTGCAGGAAAAATTAGAAGAAAGTGATTTCGCAAGGATTAATTCCTTGTTACCAAACAAAAATGAAAGAAGCAATTTCAATTCTCTTAGGATTTTTATTTCAGAATTACAAAAAAATTTCTCGAGTTCCATATTCGACAGATTAGTATTCATTTTTGACAATCTTGATCAGTTACCAATTTCGGTTGCATCCGAAATCATCAACGCAACAATAGCGCTCCGAGCGGTCGCTCCGATATCCAGCATCATATCGCTGCGGGATAATTACGACAGAGCATTGCGAAAACGAAGTGACGCAATGGCTATGTATAGATTGACGATAAACTTGACGCCTCCACGATTCATTGATTGGTTTGATAAATTAGTATACCGAATCCAACAACAAATCGAACATACGGATCCAGGATACGTTATTGTAGATGGCAAAAGATCATCGGGCATTGATGTTCGAAACTACCTCTCTCGTTTAGCAAGAAATTCTACGGGAGCAAGGCGGTTTGATGATTCCATCGCCGACCTCCTTGACGCTGTTTCTGCAGATGATATTCGCCGGTTAGGGCTGTTAACGCGTAGAATGCTGAGCCATCATTCATTGCCATCGATGAATTCTGTGACCGGTCGATCTGCCGGTTTCAACTTTCATCCGTTACCCGCAATAATTCAGGGGAATTCCTCCGTATATGAGGATAACCGAATAGTTCCAAATATTTTTGTGTCATATAATGAAGAAAATTCATTTGCCGACTATTTACTTTGTCAGAGAGTACTATTATTTATAGGTAATTTTAAATATATTTATACTCCAAAATTGACCAATATGCTGATGATGCTCGGGTATGAAGAGCGTGGAATATGGTCCTGTCTAAAAAAACTCTCGGAATCCCTTCTAATTCGCCCAATCGACCGGGTGAAATTTGATGATGACGCCCCTCCAAGCAGATTTCACATTACGGCAGCTGGAAATTTCTACATAGATAATTTGCTACACAATCCAGACTACATGCTATCGGTTACGTTTGATATCGACCTGCAACACACCGAATTATCGCGATTTTTGAGATCACGGAAGAAAATAGACGGGCTAGAAGTGCCTGTAAAATACAATCTTTCATCAGCAATGGAATATATTGACCTAATCGCAGATAAGGAAAAAGAACAACTGCGTCGACTCTCGACTGCTACTATCGACAATGAAAAGCTATACTGGGAACTAGTAGCGACAATTCATCACTACGGCTCTTTTTCTAAACGTTTAATATCAACATTACAGCAGTTTATTCGACGCACTGTAACTTCGAGCAGAAGTAAAAAAATGCGAAACCTGACGGAAGCAATTCTTGAAGAATGGATACCTAGCCGCGAAAATTTAGCGCGCGAAATTGAGGAAATTCTCAAATCTCGCATCGAAGAGCTCAAGTACGATAACTTATCATCAGGTTCCGTGGTAAGGCAGCATTATCAGGACGAAGTATCCGATTTGAATATGAGGTGGCTAAACCTAACGGATCATATTGATATAGAATACTCGAGATTTCGGTCAAACTCCAAAGAAATACTTATGTCGTTCTTGTTTAAGAGCGTGCACGGAACCCAATTTCGCGCAGTGCGTTTGGACAAGGATAGCGACCTGGAGAGTCAGCGCACGATGTTTAAAGGCACGTTGAAAGATGTTGCCTGCCCGAGTGGCGAAATACCAAAGTTGGAGTCCTCAGAGACGATTTCGCTGGACCAGCGATCTGAAAAAAATGTGGGCATGCTGGCATTGAACGAAGATGTGCTCCTGCCGTCAGCTGGTTCGGGAGGATCAACCCACAGGCCATTTGTAAATGGGATTTCGTTGGAATTTCATGACTTCAATACAGCCCATGAATTGGTTCCAGAAAAAGTTGGCGAAATCAACGATTTGGAGGAATTTGAACCGAACATTCGTGGAAAAATTGAACAGCTGAATGCCAAAGCGGTGAGCAACCAATTGAGTTACCGTGATATAAGGGATTTTGGAGCTTGGCTTGCCACGAAGATACTAATCGGTAACGGTGAAAATTACTTTATTTCGAACTACCAGAAATTGGAAACAGTGCTTCTTTGCTCGGCACGGGAAGAAATGGTAATACCTTGGGAGTGGCTTAATCCGCGACAGCAACGCGGCAAGGCAAACTTTCCCGTTTTATGTGATGCTGCACGCACGATTCGCTCGACCACCGGCGTTGCCCGAAGCGCGTGGACATTGTCCAAACTTGATGAAGAATCAATCCCCAAGAGCTTTGCTACCTTTGGCCTTTCCCTTTCGGACAAGGATTTGGCATGGCGTCGCAGCACACGCACAATTGACGAATTATATGATGAAATTGCGGAATTCGATATTGTGCATATTGTCGGACATTACAATGTCGAAGATCAACGTCTTGAGATTGAAACGCCCGACGATGAAATAATTTGTCTGACACTTGACAACATAATTGGGACGGCGTTGGGCAAACCAGGTCAAGTCTTGATTTTGTCTGCCTGTGAAGTTGGCATGGCGACTGAACCTGTAAACTTGGGCATGACAATAGCGTCGACATCGAATTGTAGCGTGTGGTGCCCGGTTCTGAAGGTAACCAAATCTTTTTGCTTGGATTTGGACCTTAGGTTATCGGAAATTATTGGCCAATGTTCAGAAAATTCGACGCAAATTTTTAGGGAGCTTAGAGACCAATTTCCGTTAGCCTATGCGTATATCCGGTTTGGGATGTAAGTTTGGATATTTCATCAAATTGCAGAGGTAATCAAAATGGATGGATTGCAAATTGAATTGTCGGAATTTGATCTTACTCAAGAAGAACGTTCCTACCTGCAAGCCTACAGACAGGGAGAGCAGATACTTGGGATAAGTGAAGTAAAGGACATATTTGCTAAATTGGTGGTGAGGAAAATCGGCAAGGTTGTTCCAGACGGCTGGAAGATTGGAGAAATAGGCCTTAAGCTGAGTGTAAAAGGATCGATACCAGGTTTGGGTGAAATTAGCGGAGACGCTAATGTTAAATTTGTTCCTGAGTAACCATATGCGGTTTCGTAGGGTTTACTGAGGAACATATGCCTCGTTTGATCTGCGTCAGCGCAGACGAAAACGATTTGCGCATCGAAAGCTTTGCAGGAGGTCGCCTGGATCTGGCGTCATAAGATGCCCTTCAGAAACATCAGTTATCGGACAAGCGGACGACGCCCATATGACCTCAACGCGGACCCAACGACCCTCGCTCGGCAATCTCCGCCTCGAATTTCACACTCTTGCCGACTGTCTCTCCATCGCGCATGGCAAGCAGGATTTCGGCCACCGCCTGCCCCATTCTGCGATGCGGCACGTGCACCGTCGTCAGTGGCGGTTCGACCAGCGAGGCCAGTTCGATATCGTCGAAGCCGGTGATAGATACATCTCCCGGTGTCGCAAAGCCGAGCTGTCGGGCCTGACGCTGCGCGCCGGCGGCGAGCACGTCATTTCCACAGATAATAGCCGTCAGGTTCGGGTCGCGGGCGATCAGGGTCGCAAATGCGGTGGCGCCGCCATCCGGCGAATAATCCGCTTCTGCGATCATATCCGGCGCCAGCGGCAACCCGGCTGCCTGCATCGCGTCGATGACCCCGTCGCGGCGGTCGACCGCCCGATCGTTCCAGTCCGTGATGCCGGCAATCATGGCAATGCGTCGGTGCCCGACGGCGATCACATGGTCAGCCAGCATGCGCATTGAAGCCCTGTTATCGAAACCGACACAGATATGCGGGCTGTCGGCGCGATAATTCCAGGCCAGCACGAAGGGAATGCCGCGCGACTGCAGCAGGTCATAGGTCGCCTGCGGCCGCGCCTCGCCGATCAGCATGATCCCGTCGACGCCGCGCCCGAGCAGGGCGCGAACCTGCTCGAGTTCGCGCTCCGGATCATATCCGGAACTGGCGACAAGCAGCATGACGCCGGCTTCGGCAAGCGCTTCCTGCAAAGCCTGCAGCCCGCGCGCGAAGATCGCGTTTTCCATTGTCGGAATGATCGCCCCGATCGTGTTGGTGCGATTGGAGGCAAGAGCCCGCCCGCCGAAGTGGGGCGTATAGCCGAGTTCGTCCACAACCCGCGCGACCCGGCGCCTGGTCTCTTCGCGAACCGAGGTCGACAGGTTCATGCAGCGAGAAACCGTCGCCGTCGATACGCCGGCGCGACGGGCCACATCTTCAAGCGTGGGCGGTGGGTTTTGGGACTTCACCGGCAGATGCTCCGAGATCCAAAGATATTTTTTCAACCCTAATATAATGTAAGCGCTTGCATAAAGTAATGTAAGCGCTTACAAAGATAAATACGAACAATTTCAACAGCGGATTTGAAAGATCATGCAGGCCGGCAGCAAGTGGACCCTCATCGCATCCCTGATCGTCTTCATCGCTTTTTTTGCGAATGTCTCTTTCGGAGCACTGGGAAACAAACCGGTCATCGGCGATGTCGCTGAAATGCTGACTCTTTTCATTTCCGTTTTGCTGTTCGTGACGGGGCTTTTGCTCCGCGAAAGAGCCGAGTCAACCAAAGGGTCCGAATGAAGGACCGTTCCACGGGAGGAATGAAAACATGACAATCGATCAAGATGCACGCGAAAAGCGGCTTCTGGAAAGACGGAACTTCCTGAAACTTGCCGGCAGTGGCGGCTTCACGGCGGCGGTCGTCGCCGGCGCAGGCGGCATGCTGGCCTCATCCGAGGCCGTCGCCCAGACCGCCAAGGAAGAACGCGAACGGCAAAAAGCGGCCGAGCACACGATGACGATCGCAACCGCTTACGTACTGGGTGCGTCGCGCTCTTATCCGATCCTGCAGCTCGACCTGAAGGAGAACATCCAGAACGCCACCAACGGCAAGGTCTACGTCAAACTGGCCCCCGGCGGCCAACTCGGCGCCGGTGGCGGACTGGCCCAGAAGGTCCAGACTGGAACGATCCAGGCCGCACAGCATTCCCTGTCCAACTTCGCGCCGTTTGCGCCGACTGTCGACCTGATCAACCTGCCCTATTTCTGCGGCGCCAACCAGCGCTTCGTCAACCTCGTCAACTCCGAGGCCTGGAAAACGGAAGTGCATCCGCAGGTGAACGCAAAAGGTTTCAAACCGCTGTTTTATGTCGTGATCGACCCGCGCGTCGTCGCGGTGCGCAAGGGCGGCGCCGGTGCGGTCCTGAAACCGTCCGATCTTTCCGGCGTCAAGTTCCGCGTGCCCGGGTCCAAGATGCTGCAGCAATATTACCGCCTCGTCGGTGCCAATCCGACGCCGGTATCCTGGGGCGAAACGCCTTCGGCCATCAAACAGGGTGTGGCGGACGCATTGGATCCGGCCGTCGGCGCGCTGTTCGTATTCGGTTTCAAGGATATTTTGAGCCATGTGACCTTTACCCAGGCGGTCCCAGACAGTCAGGTTTATTCCTGCAATCTGGAATGGTTCAACTCCCTGCCCAAGGACGTTCAGGAAGGCATCGATTTCGCTTCCGAAATCACCGCCCAGCAGAATCTCGCAAAGGTTCCGGCCGCCCGCGGCTACGCCATGTCCGAACTGGCCAAATCCGGCGTCGAGTTTCATTCCCTCAGCGACGATCAACTCGCCGAATGGAAAGAAGCCGGCGGCTATCAGCGTGAAGAATGGAATTCGTTCAAGACCGAACTTGCCGGTTCGATGGACGTCTTTGCCAAGCTGGAAGAAGCGGCCGGCACCCAGGGCCGCCACTACGTCCACGACGCCTAGGCCTCAAAACGCCCTGTCCCCGAGATCTTCGGGGACAGGCCCCCTGGATACCCGACACCTCCCATTGCCATCTCCGCCGGCCTTTAGCCGGACCCTTTGTCGTGGACGGATGTCGGGCAGGAAAATTGCCTGACCAAAATCAAAAAGAACACGTCCTTTCAAAAGCATGAGGGAGGATCCCATGTTGCAGAGTATCAACAGAAACGCCGAACGGTGGGCGCTTCTTGTCTTTTATTCGATGCTTGTCATTACGATGTCGGTTGAAGTGATCAGGCGCGAAGTGTTTGCCTATTCCTCGATCTGGGGAGAGGAAATCGTCCGCTACGCCTTCATCTACCTGGCCTGGATCGGCGCGGCTTCAGCGGTGCGCGAACGCGGCCATATCCGTATCGACGTCATCTTCAACTATGTCTCTCCGACGATAAAAACAATCCTCTACATCTTCGGCGACCTGGTCATGCTGGCGATTGCATTGATCGCCGTCTACTGGTCCTGGGAGACGGTGGCGATTTCCTGGAAGTTCGGCTCGGTCAGCCACGGTCTGCGCATTTCCATGGTGTGGTTTCTTCTCGCCGTTCCCATCGGTTTCGGCCTGATGATTTTCCGACTGATTCAATCCCTCATCCGCGACGTCGGCGATCTCGTCGCCGGCCGACCGGTCTATGAGGGCGAACGTCTTTTTGATTGAGGTCCGCCATGCTCTGGAATCAACTCCAAACAACCGTCGAGCTTGGCTGGGACTTCTACGGTTCGGTCATCCTGTTCGTCGCCCTGATCGCACTCGGTGTGCCTGTCTGGGCCTCGATCGGCGCCGCATCCGTGACAATGCTGATCTGGTCGGACGTTCTGCCGCTGTCCCTCGTCGGAGAATCCCTGTTCGAAGGCATCGATCACTTTGCCCTGACCGCCGTTCCCCTGTTCATCCTGACCGGCGACGTGCTTGTGCGCACCGGCCTCAGCCGAAAATTCCTCGACGTCGCGGAGGCGCTGACCTGCTGGGCAAAGGGCGGTTTCGGGTCGGCGACCGTGCTCGTCTGCGGCATGTTTTCGGCAATTTCCGGGTCGGACGCCGCCGGCGCCGCCGCTGTCGGGCGCATGACCATCAACCGGCTGGTGGAATCCGGCTATCCCCGTCCCTATGCCTGCGCGCTGGTGGCGGCCGGTGCCTGTACCGGGATCCTCATTCCGCCATCGATCGCCTACATTGTGATCGGCCTGGTGCTCGGCATATCCGCCTCGACCCTGTTTCAGGCGGCGCTCATTCCAGGCGTCCTGATCCTCGGCGCGATCCTGGTCACCAACATCGTCGTCAACCGTGTCCATGCCTATGAAGGTGGCGGCGCGATCACGTTCGGCGAATGGGCGGCCAATATCGGCGGCGCGATCAAGAGCGGCTGGTACGCCTTCCTCGTGCCCGGCATCATCTTCTACGGCATTTTCTCCGGCAGCCTCACCCCGACGGAAGCCGGCGCCGTTGCGGTCGTCGTCACCATCATCATGGGCTTCATCCTGGGAACCCTGAACCTCAGCGATTTTCCGGCCATGCTGGTCAGTTCGGCGAAAGTGAACGGTGTGATCCTGCCGATCATCGCTTTCTCGCTGCCGCTGGCGCAGGCCATGGCGGCGCTCGGAATTCCGCAAGGCTTCGTCTTCGCGGTCACGTCGCTGACGGAAGATCCCTACATGCTGATCCTGTTGATGATCGTGATCCTGATCGCGGCCGGCTGCGTCATGGAAACCACGCCCAACATCGTCATTCTGGCGCCGATCCTCAAGCCCCTGGCCGACGAAATCGGCATGAACGAGATCCAGTTCTGCATCATGATGATCACGTCTCTTGGAGTGGGCTTCATCACGCCGCCGCTCGGCTTGAATTTGTTCGTTGTTTCCGGTCTAACCGGGGAATCGATCCTGAAGATCGCCAACCGCGCCATACCGTTTGTGTTCTTCATGCTGCTGGTCGTGTTGTTGATCGCCTACATCCCGACGATATCGACGACGATGTTGCCAGACGTTTACAAGTAAACGGCGTCCACGGGGACGCTTGAACGACCTCCCAGATCGGCGCTGGCGCAAGTCCCTTATGTGCCACCGCCCCACCACACACAGAAAGGCCCGCCATGCCGGTACGTCATCTCAAGACCGCAGAAAAAACCTCAGCCACCGGAGCCGATGACGTCCGCGCAACGGTGCAGTCGATCCTCGACGACATCGAAGCCGGCGGCGACGACGCGGCGCGCCGCTACGCGGAAAAGTTCGACCGTTATGAGGGCAATCTTGTGCTGAGCGAAGCCGAAATCGCCGAAGCGTCCGCCAAGGTTCCGGAAAAACTCAAGGACGATATCCGCTTCGCTCATGACAATATCCGCCGCTTCGCCGAGGCCCAGAAGGCGACCATCCAGGACACCGAGATCGAAATCCTTCCCGGTGTGATCACCGGCCAGAAAAGCATTCCCTGCCAGGCGGCCGGCTGCTATGCGCCGGGCGGACGGTACAGCCACGTCGCGTCCGCGCTGATGACGGTCACAACCGCCAAGGTCGCCGGCTGCGGGCATATCACCGCCTGCTCGCCGCCGCGGCCCGAAATCGGCGTCAATCCGGCAATTGTCTTCACCGCCGATCTCTGCGGCGCCGACAACATCCTGGCCATGGGCGGCGTGCAGGGCATTGCCGCCATGACCTTCGGACTGTTCGGCCTGCCGAAGGCCGATATTCTCGTCGGCCCCGGCAACCAGTTCGTCGCCGAAGCCAAACGGATTCTGTTCGGACGGGTGGGTATCGACATGTTCGCCGGCCCGACCGACAGCCTGATTCTCGCCGACTCGACCGCCGATCCGTTCATCGTCGCGTGGGATCTCGTCGGCCAGGCCGAACACGGCTACAATTCGCCGGTCTGGCTGGCCACCACCGACGCGGCGCTGGCGGAGAAGGTCATGGAACTGGTTCCCGGCATGATCGCGTCGCTGCCCGAGCTCAACGCCAAAAACGCCGAAGCCGCTTGGCGCGATTATGCCGAAGTCATGGTGTGCGACACCCGCGAGGAACTGGCACAGACCGCCGACCGGATCGCACCGGAACATCTGCATGTGCAGGCGGCGGACCTCGACTGGTTCCTCGACCGCCTGCAATGCTATGGGTCGCTGTTCCTCGGCGAGGAAACCACCGTCGCCTATGGCGACAAGTCGGCCGGCCCAAACCACGTTCTACCGACATCGGGCGCGGCCCGCTATACCGGCGGCCTGTCGGTGCACAAATATATGAAGCTGGTGACATGGCAGCGTGCCACCCGCGACGGCGCCAAGCCGATCGCCGAGGCGACCGCCCGCATATCCCGGCTGGAAGGCATGGAAGGCCATGCCCGCACGGCCGATATCCGGCTGGAGAAATATTTCCCGGACCAGACATTCGACCTGTCTGGAGCGGAATGATCAAACGGTCGGCGGGGTCAGACAGGCTCGACCCCGCCGACCGCACTTGAAAAACCCGTACCGGACGATTTTCACAGTTCGGACAGATCGGGACCAAGGCCAGAGGACCATCCAGTGCCAACACCCTCATCCCGCTTCGACATATCCAATCGCGTCGCCTGCGTAACCGGCGCAAGCTCGGGCTTGGGGCGCGGTCTGGCGACCGCGCTGGCCGAGGCCGGCGCGCGAGTTGTCGGCGTCGCCCGACGCCAGGAAGCACTCGCGGCCTGGCGCGACGAGACCGAGGGAACAACGGCCGCCTGTACGGCGGATCTCGCCAATCCCGATACGATGGCCGCCATCGCCGAAGAGATTGCGGATCCGTTCGGTGCACCGGACATCCTCGTCAATGCTGCCGGTTTCAATCCGCGTATCCATGCCGACGCGCTGTCCATCGACGCCTGGCGCGCAACCCTCGATCTCAACCTTGCGACACCGTTTTTTCTGGCCCAGGCACTGGTGCCGGCCATGAAAACATCCGGCTGGGGCCGCATCGTCAACTTCGCGTCGCTGCAGACCGAACGCGCCTTTGCCAGCGGGCTGGCCTACGGCGCCTCCAAGGGCGGCGTCGGACAGATGACAAGGGCCATGGCGGAGGCCTGGTCACCGCACGGCATCACCTGCAATGCGCTGGCCCCCGGATTTTTCCCCACCGAGCTGACCGGTCCGGTTTTCGACGATGCCGACCTGGCCGCCCGCCACGCGGCGCAGACCTGCATCGGCCGAAACGGAAAGATCGACGACCTGGTCGGGCCGGCCCTGTTCCTGTGTTCGCCCGCGTCGGATTATGTGACCGGGCAGATCCTTTATGTCGACGGGGGATACACCGCAAAATGAAGGCGCTCGTCTATACCGGTCCGCAAACCCTTGAATTCAGGGACGTCGAAGAGCCCCGTCCCGAGAAGGGCGACGCCCTCATCCGGGTCGAGTCCGTCGGCATCTGCGGGTCCGACATGCATGCCTGGCTTGGACATGACGCAAGGCGCCCGGCGCCACTGATCCTCGGTCACGAAGCTGCGGGAACAATCATTGCCGGGCCGCGCGCGGGAGAGCGGGTCACCATCAATCCCCTGGTGACGTGCGGCAGCTGCCGGGACTGCGCCGACGGCCGGGCAAATCTGTGTGCCGGGCGGCAGATCATTTCCATGCCGCCGCGCGAGGGCGCGTTCGCCGAACATCTGGTCATGCCGACCGGCAATCTGGTCACGATTCCGGACGGCGTCTCGAGCGACAAGGCCTCTCTCGCCGAACCCATCGCCTGCGGCTGGCACGGCGTGCGCCTGGCTGAAAGGGGCATGCTGCGACCCCTGTCCGAAAGCCGGTGTCTGGTGATCGGCGGCGGCGCAATCGGCCTTGGTGCCGCGCTTGTCCTTGCTGCCAGGGGCGCACAACAAATATGGATTGCCGAGACCAACGCCGCGCGCCGGCAAACCGTCGCCGCCGCCGGTCCGTTCTCCGTGTTCGATCCGGCATCGGACGACCAGGATATTGCCGGCAATGCCGATCTGGTGGTCGACGGAGTCGGGATCGAACCGACGCGGGCAATGGCCTCCGCAAAGGTTCGCAGCGGCGGCGTGATCGTTCATATCGGTCTCGGATCCGCAACCGGCGGCCTCGACATCCGGCGCATGACCCTGCAGGAAATCACCTTTATCGGCACCTATACCTACACGCCGGAGGATTTTCGGGACACGGCCGCGGCGATCTTCGACGGCCGATTGGGCGCGCTGGACTGGCCGGAAATCCGGCCATTGCAGGACGGAGCCGACGCGTTTCACGACATCCGGTCCGGCCGGGCTGCGGCGCCGAAGATCATATTGAGGCCATAGTCGAAACCGGACCTTCGCTGCCCGGCACCCTCATCAGTCCCATTGACCACTGGAACGAGGAAATCAAATCCGTTAGGTTTGGTGGAGATTCCCGCGGACACCTCTGACGGGATGTATTTAAAGGGCTGGAATGCGGCTAAGCACTCAAACTCACAATGCCGTCAAGGTGCTGGTGCACTGCACGCGCGCAGGCGGAAAAACCGTGACGGTTCCCGAAATCGCCGCGGCCTGCGACATTACCGAATTCAACGTGTTCAAACTGCTTCCCCTTTTGGTCAAGGGCGGATTGCTGGAAACCATTCGCGGCCGCAGCGGTGGCGTATGCCTGAAAAAGCCGCCGGAGGAGATTTCGATCGGTGCCGTTGTCCGGGCCACCGAATCCGTGTTCCGCAAGCCGGCCAAAAATCCGGTATCCGGCAAGGCCAACGACCCCGACGATTATTCCGATATGGTCAACGGTGCATTCCTGGCCTTTGTCGAGTTCCTCGATCAAAAAAGCATCGCCGAACTCGCCGAGGTGGACAGCACATCCTTGTCCGGAGCCGGTGCTACCGGCAAAAGCAGGAACACCGAGGGAACTGAATCGGCGGCTCTGGACTGTTAATTGTCCCAAGATCAGGTGCATGCACCGGTCGGCGCGGCAATGCGGATTGAATGTAAAATCAATCGGCGAGATCCGGGTCAACCGGCCGATTGTCTGCGTTTTTCAAGCGCGTCGTCCTCAAGCCTGATCTTGTAGGCCAGCACAACGCCCCACATCGCACCGAAAATCAGCGCAACCGCCCAGGCTCCGAAAATCGCCGGCACCAGGATGGTTTCCAAAAACGTGACGAGATAATTCGGATGGCGCAGGAAACGATACGGTCCGGCCCGCACGATCGGCGCGGCTTTCAATGTAATGATCCGGTGAGTCCAGAAGCGTCCAAGCGACCCGATGATCCAGTATCTCGCAACCTGCAGCAGCAGGAAGCCCACGAACAGCGGCATCGATAAAGCGGCGCCGGCGGGAACAAGCAGAAACAGGGCGGCGATCCATCCCAGATGGGTGGTGGCGACGACAGGATAGTAGGACGCCCCGGCCTCGATCGCTCCCTGCTCGAGCAGCCGCCTTGTATTGCGTTGCGAATGCAATTCCTCCAGGCCGCGCTGCGCAAGCAACGCCAGGGCAAAGATCTGCGGTACGCCAAAAAAATCGATCACAGATACAACACCACGAAAGTGACGGTGAAGGCGGGACCGAAAGACATCATCAGATGGCGGCCGCGACGGCCTTCGGCAAGCGCGCGCTGCAATACGAACAGAACCGTCGGCGCCGACATGTTGCCGTAATCGCGCAGGGTTGAACGGGAATGTCGCAGCGCGTCCGGCGGCAGGGACAAGGCCCGTTCGATCGCGTCCATGACCCGGGGACCGCCGGGATGGGTGACAAATCCGTCGAGATCGTCGAGGCCGAGCTGGTGTTCTGCCAGAAATCCCGTGACAACGGGCAACAGTTCGCGCGCGGTAAAACTCGGCAGGGCATTCGACAGGATCACATTCAGGCCGTCATCCTCGATGTTCCATCCCATGATCTCCTCGCTGTCGCGCCACATATATTCGCCGGTTTCGCCGATACGGGGTCGGCTCTGCGCAAAGCTGCCGGGCCGTTCAGACACGCAGCCGCCGGGACTGCGCAGGATGGCTGCTGCGGCACCGTCGCCGAACAGGGCCGCCGACACGAACAGGGACGGATTGTTCGGATCGAGGCACACATTGAGGCCGGCCAGTTCGACCACGAGAAACAGCACATTGCGCCCCGGCAGCGACGCCGCCAATTGCCGGGCCCTCGCCAGGCCGGTCGCACCGCCGGCGCAACCAAGTCCGAAAATCGGAGTGCGCTGCACGGTCGGCGCAAATCCCATCCGATTGCACAACAGCGCCTCCAGGCTGGGGATGGCAAGCCCGGTGCTCGAAACGAGGACGATCGCGGATATCTCACGCGGTGTCAGGCCGGCATCGCCTAAGGCCGAACCCGCGACGTTTTCCAGCAGGATCAGCGCCTGCTCGATATAGACCGCATTGCTCTCCTTCCAGCCGCGGCTGGTGCGATACCATTCCATCGGCACGCACGAATAGCGCTGTTCGACCCCGGTTCGCTCGAACACTTTGGATAGCGACGCGTGTTTGGGGATAAAATGACGGGCTCTGTCGAGCGCGTCAGCCTGCGAAAAACGATGATCCGGAACTGCGGTCGCCAGGCCGGTCATGAGAATTGGTGCAAGTGCGGTTTCGCCGGCTAAGGCAAGAGATTTGTCCAACATGTCTTCACGATATAAGATTTGCTCCGGCGGGAATACAGGATTTTGGGGCTGGCGAAAGTGCACGTGTGTGTGAACTGAAGCATCGTGATGCGATTGTTATCGGAGGTGGACCGGCCGGATGCGCCTTTGCCATCGAGTTGGCGCGTCACGGCCTTGACGTGCTTTTGATCGAAAAGACCAGCGGGCCGCACCACAAGGTCTGCGGCGACTTCCTGAGCGGCGATGCGCTCGCGCTCCTGCACTATCTCCAGGTCGATGCTTTTGCCCTCGGCGCGATACCGATCAGGGACCTGCAAGTCTTCTGCGGAAACCGTTCGCGAAAAACCCGTTTGCCGTTCGCCGCCACGGCTTTGTCCAGATACCGGTTGGATGAAAGTCTGCTCGACAAGGCTTCGGAGACTGGCGCACACGTGGTCCGCGGCGCGATGGTGCGCCGGGTCGACGAAACCGGGTCCGGTGTCGAGATCCGTACCGACACCGGCAGACACCTGGCCCAGGCCGCCGCCGTCGCAACCGGCAAACATGCAATGCCGGGCATCGCCCATCCGCAAAGCGCGCTCGTCGGATTCAAGCAGGTGCTGGACCTGGATCCGGCGGCCGCCGGACATGGCACCGTCATGCTGTCGGTCTACGAGAGCGGCTATCAGGGTTTGCAGATGACCGATAAGACTCGTGCCTCGGCTTGCTGGGTCGTGGACCGGTCCGATGCCAAGAGGCTTGGAGCGGACTGGTCGCGACACAGGGCCTATCTTTCGGAGCGGTCCCGCCACATGGGCCGATTGTTGACCAGATCACAACCGACGATGGCCCGACCGCTCGCAATCGCCGGCATGCCATTCGGCCATCTGCGACGGCACGCATGCGCCAACCGGATCTACATGATCGGCGACCAGCTCGGATCAATCCCCTCGCTTGCCGGGGACGGCATAGCCATAGCGCTGGGATCCGGCATTCTGGCAGCCCATGCCATGGTAAAGGCCCATGATGCATCCCGGTTTCACGGGGACATGTATCGTGCGCTCCGGCGCCAGTTCGCTTTCGCCCGCCCCGCACATGCGCTCATGACCCACAGGGCGGGACAGGCGGTCGCAATGGCCGCGCTCGACCTTTTCCCGGGATTGATGCGAACCGTCGCCACGGCGACACGGTTCGAGGCCGCGGCGCAGGTTGTTCAGGACTGCGCCTGATCCCGCTTTTCAGAGGGTGCGGCGATGCGTGCCATGTGGCGTGATAAGGATTGAGCGGGATTTGATCAGGTCGGGGACTTGAAGACAATGCACGGCGTGCTCAAATCAGATCAGGAGCAAGGAGAACACATGTACATCGCGATGAACCGCTTCAAAGTGGCAAAAGGCTGTGAAGAGGATTTTGAAACCGTGTGGCGCACCCGCGACCGTCATCTCGACTCGGTGCCGGGTTTTGTCGAGTTCCATCTCCTCAAGGGGCCGGAGGCCGACGACCATACCCTGTTCGCCTCCCACACGATCTGGAGTTCAGAGGAAGATTTCATTGCGTGGACCAAATCGGAGAACTTCCGGCTCGCGCACAAATCTGCCGGCAGCACCAAACCGATGTATCTCGGGCATCCGCAATTCGAAGGTTTTGAGGTGGTGCTGGAGAGCTAGCGGGGATTAGTGAAGATTCCGGCGCGGCGTGCCCGGCATTTGCCGTGTGTTGACATCCTCGTCAAAAAACCTGTTCAGGAGATCGCCCAGAGACCGGGACGCCTCCATCATTCCGAGGATCGGTCCGCCCTGGACCAGGATCAGGGCGGCCGCCTTCATCACCGCGACATTTTCGATCCGGGCCGCGCGCACCAACTGAATCAGAGTGAATTCGCTCGACCGGATCCGCTTGCGGCAGATCGTGCAATTGGGATTGATGAAATCGAAGGTCGACTGCCTTTCGATCCGCACGACCCGCAGCAACCGGGCCATCGCACAGGCGACCTGGGCGCCCCGCTCATTGCCCAGTTCGGCGTCCGCCCGTTCCAGGGCTCGGTCCCAGGCGAGCGTCTTCGGCTCGGCAAAACTCATGCAGAATGTGCGCATCAGTTCGAGGATAAGATGTTCCGAAGGCGTGAATCCGCACGCGTCGACCAGAACGTGGGTATCGGCATCGGCGTCGTGATGATGCGGGCTCAAACCCGGGTCGGACACATGCATGGTCATCGCTCGAAATCCTTTTCAATAAACGTCCCCGGGAACGGCCCGGTTTTCCGCCGGAGGACGGGAGGCGGTCCGCAGACGTTCGCGGTCGGGTGAGCACTCAATAGATAAATATGATTATTTTTGTCAAGTAATACTATCTGGGTCGGCCGAAAACGATCTGCAGAACGACTTGAGCGCGCGGACGGCTTGCCCGTCCGGGGTTGTGATTGCCGCATCGGTGCCGATCAGGGTGACCGCGAAGGCGGCTTCGCCCTGCCAGTCGAGGACCGGCGCGGCGATGGCGGCAAGACCGGGAATGAACCGGCCGTCGACACTGGCATATCCATCGTCGCGGGTGCGCCTGGCAAGATCCTGCAGGCCGGCGCCGTCGGTTTTCGTGTCCCTGAACGCATCCGGACGTTTTTTCGCCAGAGCGACTTCACGCGCGAGCCTGTCCTGCAACACCGGCTGCGGCAAATAGGCCAGGAACACGCGGCCGGTGGCCGAATTGAGCAAAGGCATGGTTGTGCCGAGCCCAAGCGAGGTAATGAAAAACGCGGCCGCCCGCTCCCAGCGCACGACAGTCGGGCCATGGTCGCCCCAGATCGAAAGCAGCGCCGTGAGGCCGGTTTCCTCCACAAGCCGCGGCATTTGGTCGGCGGCCCGGTTGATAGTGTCATTGCGAATAATGGCCGAGAGGCCGAGTGCCAGTGACGCCGGACCGAGATCGTAGCGGCCGGACCGTTCCCGCTGTTCGACGAAACCGGCGGCGGCAAAACTTGCGAGGTAACGATGCGCCTTCGTTGCCGGCATATCGGCGGCACGGGCAAGGTCCGTCAGCGTCATCGCGCTGCGGGACGCCGCCAGGGCCTTCAGGAGCGACAAGGCGGCATCGAGAGATTGAATGCCGCCGGCAACACGTTCGCTCATCGGATCCTCCAGGGTTGGACAGAGTTGGTCGGGCCGTTGCGGACTTGAAGGCTATCACAACACGCGCCCTCATAATTGCATAATAAAAAACGAATTGCACAATATGAAATAATTTCCTAAACAGAAATCCGGTCTCCCGGTCCCGTCCGCGGGCCGGCAAGGCCTTGGCAAAGAAAGAGGGTCGGGTGCGCATCGGTGATCTGAAAACGGTAAACATCCTGGGCGGCGGCCCGGCCGGACTGTATTGCGCGACCCTGTTGCGGCGCATTCGCCCGGATCTGGCCGTCCGGGTCTTCGATCAGAATGCACCGGACGCGACGTTCGGGTTCGGCGTGGTGTTTTCCGACCGGGCGCTGAATTTCCTGCGCGAAGACGACAAGGCCACCCACGACCTGATCGTCGCACCCATGGAACAATGGCGCGACATGACGCTGGTGCATCGCGGCGAAAGCGTCACGATCGACGGGGTCGGGTTTTCCGCGATCGGACGCCTGCACCTGCTCCAGGTGCTGCAACGCCAGGCCGAGGCCGCAGGCGTCGAGCTGCACTACAATCATCCGGTCGGCTCCCTCGATGAGGTCGAAGCCGACCTTGTCATCGGCGCGGACGGACTGAACTCGCTGGTCCGCCGCAGCCACGAAGGCGATTTTCAGACGTCCCTGTCCTATTTCGACAACAAGTTCGTCTGGTTCGGCACCGAGCGTCCGTTCGACACCCTGACCCAGACCTTCATCGAAACCGAATGGGGCGCGTTCAACGCCCACCATTACCGCTACACGCCGACCATGAGCACTTTCATCGTCGAGTGCGAACGGAACACCTGGCTTGCCGCCGGTCTTGACCGGATGAGCGAGGACGAGAGCCGGCAATTCTGCGCGCGGATCTTTTCTCGGACGCTCGGCGGCGCCGGTCTCGTCGCCAACCGCTCCCTGTGGCGGAATTTCCCGAAAGTGTGGAACGAGCGCTGGTCGCACCGCAATCGCGTACTGATCGGCGACGCTCTGCACACCGCCCATTTTTCCATCGGTTCCGGCACCCGGCTGGCCCTGGAGGACGCAATTGCGCTTGCCGACGCTCTTCGTGTCGGCGCGACGCTTGAGGACGCCCTCCAGACCTACGAGGATCAGCGCAAGCCGATTGCCCGCAAGATCGTCGACGCCGCCAACCGCAGCGCCGCCTGGTACGAGACCTTCGGCGCGCGCATGGCCAGCGCCCCGCTCGATTTCGGCCACGATTACATAACCCGGTCCGGCCGCATCGATCGCGACCGCCTGCGCCGGATCGCCCCCGGTTTCGCCGCGACCTATGAACAATACCGGGCTGCGGACGGCACGGAGGTGGCGCAGTGAACGGGGCTCCGGTGTCCGACGCAGACAGCATTCCCTCGATTGCAGACCCGGTCGCGGATCCGCCCGGCGCGCGGGACATCGGGTTCGACAGGGCGCGCCATGCCAATGCGAGCGCAATCCTGTTCGACAATCTGGCGCGCAACCCGGACGCGATCGCCGTCACCGGACCGGGCGGCACCCTCACCTACCTGCAGATGTGCGCAACCGCCGAAGCCTGGGGCCGTGCCTTTACAGCTGCCGGCTGTCGGCGCGGCGAACGGATCGCGCTCTTTCTCGACGACAGCCCGGTCCTGCCAGCTGTCTTCTTCGGAGCGATGCGAGCGGGCTTCGTGCCGGTTCTCCTGAACACGCTGACAAAGCCGGACCTGCTCAATTATTACCTGCGCGACATGGGCGCCCGATACGCCGTCTGCGATGCCGCCTTCGCCGAAATCTTCAACTCCGAGGCCCGCGATGGAACCGAACTGGAAACCCTGATCGTTACCAACGGACCGGTCCCTGCCGTGCCGGCAAACTGCTCAGCCAAAGACTTTCTCGACCGGCCGCAGACCGACGATCCTGTTGCCGAGACCGGCCCGGACGACATGGCGTTCTGGATGTATTCCTCCGGTTCGACCGGCCGGCCGAAAGGCATCGTGCACCTGCACCACGACATGGCCTACACGATCGCGTCCTACGCCGACAGCGTTCTCGGACTGACGTCGAACGACATCTGTTTTTCGGTGCCGAAGATCTTCTTTGCCTACGGGCTCGGCAATTCGCTGACATTTCCCTTCGCCGCCGGCGCCGCCAGCGTGCTTGTCTCGGGACAGCCGAGACCGGTCGCGATTTTCAAGGCGATCGAAACATACCGGCCGACCGTCTTCTTCGGCCTGCCGACGCTCTACACGGCAATGACCCGGACCGAGGAGGCGAAATCCGCCGACCTCTCCAGCCTCCGCCTGTGCATCTCGGCCGCCGAAACCCTCAGCGCCGACATCTTCAACGGCTGGAAAGCGCTCACCGGTCACGGCCCGGTCGAGGGTCTCGGATCGACCGAACTCCTGCACATCTATCTTTCCAACAGTCCGGCGGTTCAAAAGCTCGGCTCGGCCGGCCGGGCGGTGCCCGGTTACGAAGTCGAACTGCGGGAGATGGACGGGCAAAAGGTGGCCGACGGCGAAGAAGGCGTCATGTGGGTGCGCGGCCATTCCTCGACGCCGTGTTACTGGAACCAGCCCGACAAGACAGCCGAAACCATGCGCGGCGACTGGATCTATACCGGCGACCGATTTTATGCCGATGCCGACGGCTTCTATTTCTTCCAGGGCCGCGCCGACGATCTGATCAAGGTCAGCGGGCAGTGGGTCTATCCGCTCGAGGTCGAAAGATGCCTTGCCGAACATCCTTCAGTCCACGAATGCGCCGTCATCGCGCACACGCTTTCAGACCGGCGCATGGCACTGCGCGCGATTGTCCAGCTCCGGGACGGGTCGACGGGAGACGCGGCAACGACCGCGGATCTGCAGAGATATGTCAAAAAGACCCTCCTGCCCTTCAAATATCCCCGCATCGTCGACTATGTTGACGCCCTGCCGAAAACCGGCACCGGAAAGATCGACCGGCAGGCCCTGACGTCCATACCCGTTGCGTCAAACGGCGACGGGAAAGCCGAATAAAGGATCACGCCCATGGCACGCCCCGCGGAAACCCCGGAACGTACCGCGTTCTACGAAAAGATCGACAAACAGAACCTGACCCCGCTCTGGACCGTTCTGGCCGACCTGGTGACGCCGGAGCCGAAAAGCCGCTGCCGGGCCAATCTGTGGCGCTTCGCCGACATCAAGACCGCGCTCACCGAGGCCGGCGGGCTGATCACCGCCAAGGAGGCCGAGCGCCGGGTCCTGATCCTTGAAAACCCGGGGCTGCGCGGGGAATCCAAAATCACCACGTCGCTCTATGCCGGCATTCAGATGGTGCTGCCCGGCGAGGTCGCGCCGGCGCACCGGCACACCCAGTCGGCGCTGCGTTTCGTGCTCGACGGCTCCGGCGCCCACACCGCGGTCGACGGCGAGCGCACGATCATGACCTATGGCGATTTCGTCATCACCCCGCCGATGGCCTGGCACGATCACGGCAATACCAGCGAGGAGCCCATGTTCTGGCTCGACGGGCTCGACATTCCGCTCGTCTCTTTCCTCGACGCCTCGTTTGCGGAAATGCTCGGAGACGACGAACAGCCGGTCTCGCGCCAGACCGGTCAATCCTATTCGGAATTCGGCCACAACCTGATGCCAGTCGACGCCGACAAAACGATCCGCAAAACCGTCTCGCCGATCTTCAACTATCCCTATCATTACGCCCGCGAGGCGCTGGACGGACTGGCGAAGGCGCAGGATCCGGACCCCTGCCACGGCTACAAGATGCGCTATTCCAACCCGCTCGACGGCGGTCACGCCATGCCGACCATCGGCACCTTCCTGCAGCATATTCCAAAGGGGGTCACCACCAGCCGCTACCGGGCGACCGACGCAACCGTCTTCACCTGCGTCGAGGGCAAGGGCCGTACGACCATCGGCGAGGAGACCTTTGAATGGGGCCGCAAGGACCTGTTCGTCGCCCCGAGCTGGAAACCGGTCAGCCACGAGGCCGACGAAGACGCGATCCTGTTTTCCTATTCCGACCGCCCGGTGCAGGAAAAGCTCGGTCTGTGGCGCGAGAATCGCGGCAACGCGTGAAGCGTCACAATCCAGGACCAGGGCGGGCTTTGGGATCGGAGGACACGACCGATCCACGGAACGCCCAGGACAGTGCCCGTCACATGGATCCCTGATCGGGGTCAGGGACGACACTCTCGGGGAAGCGGGAATGGTATTCCCGGCAACGTGGCGCACGCGGCCAAAGTCCAGATTTCGCTTCCCTCTCTCCCAAAGTGCCGCGCCGGACCTGATCCGGCGTCCAGAAGATCGGAGGGCGCGACCGATCTCCAACAGGCTCAGGACAGCACTTTCGAAGGATGATGGTGCATTCTCTTCCTGTTGACGGTACGATCCGCCCCCATGAGAACCGGATACTTGGTCTATATCCTTGCGTCCAAACGCAACGGAACGCTCTATGTCGGCTTGACCGGTGACCTGTCGCAGAGAATTTTCCAGCACAGGACGAAAGCTGTCCCCGGCTTCACCAGGAAGTATGATGTGACGCGCCTGGTCCATGTCGAACGATTTGACTGGATCCACGATGCCAAACACCGCGAGGTGCAATTGAAGAGGTGGCGCCGGGCGTGGAAATTCGCTCTGATCGAGAAGGACAATCCGGATTGGGTTGACCTGTATGAGACGATGCGCCTTGATTGAGTTCTGGGATCGTCGTGCAGACGGAAAACTCGGGGATGAATTGACCGCCAAAGCGGCGTTCGCGGCCGAGATCCAGAACAATACGCCCTCCCCCCAGGTGCCGCGGCGGACATGATCCGGCGTCCAGGAGATCGAAGGACGCGACCAAACCCCAGAACGCTCAGGACAGCGCCCGTCACATGGATCCCGGAACGGGGTCCGGGAAGGCATTCTCGGGTAGCAGGAATGGGAATCCTGGCAGCGTGGAGCGCGCGACCGAGGTTCAGGTTGCGCTTCCGTCCCTCCCGAAGTGCCGCGCCGGACATGATCCGGCGTCCAGGAGATCGGAGGGAGCCACCGGTCCCCAGAAGTTTCAGGACAGCCCCCGTCACGTGGATCCCGGATCGGGGTCCGGGAAGGCACTCTCGGGGAAACGGAGACGGGATTTCCGCCAACGTGACGCACGCGGCCAAAGTCCGGATTACGCTTCCCTCTCCCCAAAGTGCCGCGCCGGACTGATCCGGCGTCCAGGAGATCAAAGGGCGCAACTGGTCCCCAAAAGCCTGAGGATAGCCCCCGTCACGTGGATCCCGGATCGGGGTCCGGGAAGGCACTCTCGGGGAAACGGAGACGGGATTTCCGCCAACGTGGCGCACGCGACCGAACGCCGGAACACAATTCCCTTTCCTCACCCCAATCACCGCAACGCATGATCAAAGATCATCTCCGCCCCGCGCACGTCGGGTTCGCCGAGCAGGCGCAGGACGTGCGGATTGATCTTTCCGACCCTCGGGTCGATCAGGCCGACGGATTTCATGGCCCGTTTCAGATCGATCGTATGGCCGAGATAGTGAAACACGCTGCGCGCCATGTAGGGGTTGCGCTGATGGCTGGAAATTCCGAACGTGATCCCCTGCAAAAAGGTCAGCTGGCTGCGCCCGGATGGGTACAGCACCGTCTCGACAATCGCGTCCCTGGCCGAGCTCTGATATTCGACGATGAAGATCCGGTTGCCGAGAAAGGCCGCCTGCCCGTTATATTTCGACAGGAACAGCGCGCCGCTTCCCGGGTCCCGTGAGCGCTCGATCGTCTTGGTGCATATCTGCCCGTCCCGGTTCTCGATACGGGTCAGGGCGCAGATCACCCGGTCCTCCCAGCTGAAGGAATAGAAATAGACAAGGTAATAGCCGAGATACCGGTTGAGCTTGCGCGCGTGCCCGTCAAAGGCGGAACGAAAGTCCGGCCCGCCCGGTGACGCGGTGGCGAGGTCGGTGCGGCGCCGTTCAACGGGTTCGCAATCGACGAACTCGTCGTGCGGAAGAAACAGATCGGCGGGCCGGACGCCGAAATAGCCGCAGATCTTATTGAGGTTTCTGGCCGACGGTCTGGACACTCCGGTCAGATATTTGCTGAATTGCTGCCGGTTGATGCTCATCGCCCGGCACGCATCCGAAACCGAATGTTCGAAACTGCACAGCAATCGCAGATTCTCGCCAAGGTCCAGTTTCATCATCGCCGCCGCGCCCGCCCAGAAAAATGCCGGAAACCATTCAAAGCTAGCACAATTTTAAGCGACTTTAAGCGCTTTTTGCGCAACAGAGCGAAAAGGAGTGCGCAAGCGCGAAATTGCCCGCATTCCCGGGATCGGCCAGTCTGGTTCGCGCAAGTTTCACGACCAAAGAAAACACCCCTGCAGGATCGCGCCCGCGATCGCATTACGGAGGAAACAATGTCCGGCACCTATGACAAATATGCCCAATGGCTGATTGGCCAGGCGCAATCGGGACGCATGTCGCGCCGCGAATTTCTCGGGCGCACCAGCGCGCTTGGCCTGGCCATCGGCGCCGGCTCCGGCCTGTTCAGCGAGGCTCTGGCCGCAACACCGAAAAAGGGCGGCCACATGCGGCTCGGCATGGGGCACGGATCGACGACGGACACGCTCAACCCCTCGACCATCGAAAACGGAGCACAGTGGGTCGCGGTCTACGGCGTCGCCAACACGCTGGTTGAACTGGCACCGAACGGCGATCTCGTGCCGGCGCTCGCGACCGAGTGGAGTGCGTCCGACGACGCGAAGACCTGGACCTTCAAGCTGCGCAGCGACGTGGAGTTTCACAACGGCAAGACCATGACGTCGGAAGACGTGATTGCCTCGATAAACTTCCACCGCGGCGAGGAAAGCAAGTCGATCGGCAAGGTCATCATGGATGCGGTGACGGATGTCCGTGCCGACGGACCAAACGCCGTGGTGATCGAATTGAGCGGCGGCAACGCGGTGTTCCCGTACAATTTCAACGAGGCCATCTTCAGCATTTACCCGGCAAAGGATAACGGCATCGACTGGGAAGGCGGCGGCAGCGGCGGCTACATGATCACCAAGGCCGATCCTGGTGTACGCTACGAGTTCAAGCGCAATCCGAACTACTGGAAGGAAGGCCGTGCCCACGCCGATACAATCGAACTGCTGACGCTTGCCGATTCGAACGCCCGCAACAGCGCCCTTTTGACCGGCGCGGTCGATGTCATCGACCAGGTCGACCTGAAAACGGTCACCCTGATGTCGCGCGCACCGAACATTACGGTCGAGGAAGGCGCCGGCCCGCTCCACTACGTCTTCCCGATGCGGATGAAATCCGCCCCGTTCGACAATCCGGATCTTCGCAAGGCGCTCAAGTTTGCGATCGACCGCGAGGAACTGGTCCAGAAAATCCTTCTCGGGCACGGCGTCGTCGGCAACGACAATCCGATCGGACCGTCGTACCGCTACTATGCGAAGGATATCGAGCAGACCAAATACGATCCGGACAAGGCCAGGCACCATATGGAGAAATCCGGGCTCGGCAAGGTCAAGATCCCGCTGAGCGTTGCCGATGCGGCGTTTGCCGGAGCCGTCGACGCGGCCCAGCTCTATCAGGCGTCGGCCGCCAGGGCCGGGATCGAGATCGAGATCGTGCGCGAACCCAATGACGGCTACTGGTCGAATGTCTGGAACAAGAAACCCTGGTGCGCCAGCTATTGGGGCGGTTACACGACCGAGGACACGATGCTGACGACCGGATATGCCGCCGGCGCCGCATGGAACGACACCCAGTGGGACAATTCCAAATTCGATCAGTTGCTGGTCGCCGCGCGCGCCGAACTCGACGAGGCCAAGCGTGCCGACATGTACCGCGACATGCAGGTCATGCTGCGCGACGACGGCGGTGTCATCGCCCCGATGTTCGCCACCGCCGTGACCGCGCGCAACGACAAGGTCGCCCACGGCGAGCAGTCCTGGGTCCGGGCATTCGACGGCCGCCGCATCCTGGAGCGGTGGTGGATGGTGTGATGGTTCACACCATACTTCCAACCACCGCTTAGCGGGCAAAACAGCATTTCTCCCGCAAGATCGGGAGAAATGCCACGGCACCGCCGACCCGGGATCAAATCGCCATGAGCTCATCGACACTCTATTTCAACGGCACGATCCTGACGATGGACGGCGATGATGCCATCGTCGAAGCCGTCGGAACCATGGGCGAGAAAATTGCGGCGGTCGGGTCCCTGGAAGCAGTGAAGGACCGTCTGCCGGCAAACGCCGACCTGCACGACCTGCAAGGCCGAACCCTAATCCCGGCCTTCATCGACCCGCACGGCCACTTTCCCGATTCCGGTTTCATCGATCTGTTCCGGGTCGACCTGTCGCCGCCGCCGCGCGGCAATTGCACCTGCCTCGCCGATAGTCTCCACCTGTTGCGCGCCAAGGCGGATGCAATGCCGGCCGGTGAGTGGATCATGGGCGCCGCATTCGACCATTCCGCAATTGCCGAAGGCAGAATGCCGACCCGCGACGAGCTCGATGCTGTTTCAACCGATCATCCCATATGGGTCATACACGCCTCGGGCCATTGCGGGGTCGCGAATTCCATGGCTCTGGAGCATCAGGGCATTGACGAAACGACCGAAGCGCCGCTCGGCGGGCGGTTTCTGCGCGACGCGGCCGGGCGCCTGAACGGCCAGATCGAGGGTATGGCCGCCATGGGGCCGATGGCCGACACGGATTTCCTGATCGACGAGGAAAAATTCCGGCTGGGGTTTGACGCCTGCCGCGCCGAATATCATCGCCACGGCGTCACATTCGCCCAGAATGCCTGGGCGCCGCTGCCGCTGTTGAAGCTGTTCCGGACCATGACCGGCAACGGTGATCCGGGCATCGACCTGTTGCTGCTGCCGGCGGCCGAGACGGAACCGGACTATACGAATTCCGGCGCAGCGGCGGCCTTGGCGGGCGATCCTCATATCCGGCTCGGGCCGCGCAAACTGTTCACCGACGGCTCCTATCAGATGCGAACCGCCTATCTCACCGAACCGTTCCTGACCGGAGCTTCGGGCAGCGAACCGGATTGCGGCATGCCGTACACGTCGCGAGAGGACCTGTTTGCCGATGTGAAGCGGCTGCACGACATGGGCTTTCAGATTCATTGCCATTGCAATGGCGATGCCGGCAGCGACATGTTTCTCGACGCAGTGGAACCGGCCCTCTCGCAATCGCCGCGCACCGATCATCGCCATACGATCATTCACGGCCAGCTTCTGCGCGAGGATCAGCTCGACCGTATGGCCATGCTCGGCGTGACCGTGAGTTTTTTCACCGCCCACATCTATTATTGGGGCGATCGCCACTACGACACGTTTCTCGGACCGGAACGCGCCGCGCGTCTTTCCCCCGCCGCCTCCGCCGCGCAACGAGGGATCCGTTTCACCATTCACAACGATGCGTCCGTGACGCCGACCCGCCCGCTGCATCTGATGCACTGCGCGGTCAATCGCCGGACCCTGTCGGGCATGGTGCTTGGAAAAGACCAGTGCATATCGGCCCGACAGGCGCTCAGGGCGCACACGATCGATGCGGCCTGGCAAGTGTTCCTGGAAGACGAGCGCGGTTCGCTCGAACCCGGCAAGCTTGCAGATCTGGTGGTGCTATCTGAAAATCCGCTCGATCAGCCCGAGTGGATTTCCGATATTACAATCTTGCAGACGGTCCGCAGGGGCATGCCGGTCTATACCGGCCCGTAGCAAAGGCCCGGGACGGGAGAGCACTCTCATCCCGGGCAGATGCCGATGGGCGGCGTTATGCCGGCGCCTTCGCCATCATGCGCTGAAGCGCGTCCTGGCAGGCCTGGAATTGGCGCAGCGCCAGGTTCGTATGTCCGTTCTGCCAGTAGGCCTCCGTCAGGATCCTGTGCGCGGCCTCGTGGCAGGGCTCGATGTGGATCAGCTGCCGGGCAACCTGAATGACCTTGTCGACCATTCCAGCGTCGCGCCAATGGTGCAGGGCCTGCAGGCCAAGCGACAGGGCGCTTTGCTGATAGACCTGATCGCGGGACCAGACCCAGTCTTCAAACGGCTGGCTTCTGATGGAAAGATCTTTCAGGAGCGGCTGGCGGTACAGGGCAAGCGCCTGCATTTTCTGCTCGATTTCGAGGTCCTCGTCCGTATCCGCGATGGCCCGGAACTGCTGGCTGTCGATGAAGGTCTCACGATTGGTATAGGCGACGACCTTGCGGTCGGCGTAAATGGAATCGGCATCGAAGGGGGCTAGCGCCTTGCGCAGGACCGCCAGTTCCTGGCGAAGGCTCGCCCGTGCCTGCTCCGGCTGACGGCGCGGCCAAAAAAGCTCCGTAATCCGCTCCCTTGAAATCAGTTCCCCGCAATGGTCGGCGAGATAGGCCAGTAGGCCAGCCGACCGTTTTGTCGGGAGTTTAACATCTGTACCGTCTTCGGAATGAATGCGCGGACCGCCAAAAAGCTGAAGATTAAGTGCCATAAAAAATATATCCCTTGAATTTGCGTGGCCGAAGGAAAGGGCGCCCCCCCTTTTCCGGCATCGCATTGATTGTTGGTTGGCTCAGGCCGGACTTCTCCCACTGTGCACGGTCTGTGCGCTGCAGATCGCACGCAGAGGGAGAAGTCCGAGATAGGTATTCGTCGCGTAATTTAGGAGTTGTAAACCATCTTGTCTGAATAGAAATCCAACGGCCCGTTCATAAACCGTTCATATTCGCGAATAGTTTGGTTAATATTTCAGGAATTATTAACAACACCCCTTGAAATACAAATATTGGTCCCCAGGAGATGACAGTTCACAGAACCCAGCAGCAGGAGTGCAAGTGTCGTCCGCCATAAAACCAAGGGTAGCGCATGGCGATTTCTGCCAATCCGCACCGAGGGCCTGCTCAATTCCCTCCGTTATTCAATCGAGCAAATCCTTCGACGAGTTTGTCCGGCGACTGGTTGGCGGGGCTGTGCAATCCGGCGCTCGAACCATCCGAAAATGTGACCGTCAACGTGTCGTCGTCGGTTTGATAGGCAATGGCGGCATTCTGATCGAGCGTCCAGTCCCCGATAACCGTCTTCGGGCGGCCAATCGCAAATCGTTTTCTGAAAAACAATAAACGCCGGTCGGTGAGCGCCAGCACTCCGGTGTGTTTCAAGGGGGCGGCAAGGCCTTCCGCCTCCCCCATCTCCTCGTTCCAGACCTTCACGCGCGGCATGCCATCGACACGATTGGCGAAAGCAACAACTCCGCGGCTCAATCCGTATGACGCCTGTATGACGGTTTCGCCCGGCTCGATCGCCGGATGTTTTTGCGTCTTCCCGGTCATTCTCCAGTAGGTCATATGTACCGCCCGTTAACGCCCCGCCGCGATATCCGCCATCGTCCGCTGGATCGCCTCGCGGAGAATATCAACCATCCGGTCGATTTCGTCGCGCGTGATGATCAGAGGCGGTGAAAACACGCACATATTGGTCAGCGGCCTGACCAGAAGTCCAAGCGCCTGGCAGTGGGCATCGATGCGCCCGCCGATCTCATAATCCCGCGTCAGGGCGTCATCGCCTTTCCCGCCCCGGATGCTGTCGCTTGAACATTCAATACAGGCCATCATCCCGACACCGCGGACTTCGCGCACGAGATCGAATTGCTCCAGCGTGCGCAACCGCTCCTGAAAATACGGCGCAATGGCACGCACATGGTCAAGCAACCCCTCATTCTCGAGGATATCGAGATTGGCAAGGCCGGCGGCGCAGCCGGCCGGGTGGCTGGAATAGGTATAGCCGTGGGCGAACATCGCCGCGTCGCCGCTCACGGCCTGCATGTCCGCGATCAGCCGGTGCGAGATCACCACGCCGCCGAGCGGAAAATAGCCGGACGTCACGCCCTTGGCGAAGGTGATCATGTCCGGCTCGACGCCAAAAACATCTTTTGAGGCGAAAACCGACCCGAGACGGCCGAAGGCCGTGACGACCTCATCGGCAATGAACAGAATATCGTGCGCCCGGCAAACCTCGGCCATGCGCGCGAAATACCCCTCCGGCGGCACGATCACCCCGCCCGACGCCAGTACCGGTTCGGCAATGAAGGCGGCAATCCTGTCGGCACCGATCGCGACGATGCGTTCCTTGAGCTCGTTGACCAGGACATCGCAATAGTCCGCCGGCGACAGACCGGCGGCGCGATGCAGCGGATTGGGCGAGGACAGGAACGACACCAGGTCCTCGGCATGGTCCATCCAGTTCTTGTCGCGCAGCTTGCCGCACACGGATCCCGACAGATAGGTGCTGCCGTGATAGGCATCGCCGCGCGACAGGATGAGTTTCTTTTGCCGACGCCCGAGCACATTGTTGTAGGTCTGGGCAAACCGCAACGCCGTCTCGACGGCTGACGAGCCGCCGGTGGTGAAGAACACATGCTCCAGATCGCCCGGCGCGTGCTCGGCGATACGCGCGGCAAGACGGGCCGACGGTGCCGTGGTCGTGTACCAGGGCGAGGCATAGGGCAGATCCATCAATTGCGCGGCGATCGCGTCGACAATCTCCTTGCGCCGATGCCCGACATTTACGCACCACATCCCGGCCGGACCATCGATCAGCGCCTTGCCCTTGTCGTCCGTCACCATGATCCCGTCCGCGTCGCGCACGGGCATGCGCAGATCGTCGCCGATCGACTGCATCATCGGCCAGGGCTGAACCAGATGCCGGCGGGCATCGTCCGCGACACCGGCCAGCGGATCATTTTCCCGCACGGGATCGACGGAGGATGGTTCAAGGGATTGCATTTTCGGGCCCATCTCAGGATTTTCCTTTGTTTTCATACCGTCTTTCTGAACCTTCGTTCAGAAAATGCGCCAGTTGGACAGGATGACCGCTAGCAGGCAGTCTCCCGGTGAGGTGTCGGATCCATTTTCAGGTCCGCAATGGCCCCTCACGATTGAAATGTTTGGGATAATGGCTGACGAAATAGTCGAGCACGCACTGTTTTGCCCGGACACGGGTCAGGGCATGGCTCTGCATCAGGAGTTGCAGCCACAATCCCTCGATCAGGGCGTCAAGGCCGAGCGCCACCATGCCGGCTTCGGTTTCATAGCCGCCTTCGCGTCTGATTTCAGTGCACAGACCGACTATGTAGTCATGACACCGTTTGTCCGACGCCGCGCAGATCTTCTGGTAGGTCGGACGTGACCCGGCCTCCGCCCGCAGGCCGCTCCAGGCTGAAATATAACGCCGGTTGCACACGGTCCTGGAAAAATCCGACGCCGCCAGCGCCCACAATTGCTCCGCCGGGGTCTTGCCCGCCTTGGCGATCGCCGCCTGCCAGTTGCGGTCATAGACGCCGGACAGATAGCGCAGGGTCTCTACCAGCAGCTTTTCCTTGCTGTGGAAATGAAAATTGACGATGCCGCGCGACAGCCCGGCGCCCTCCGCGACCTCGGCCAGCGTCGTCCCGGCATAGCCGCGTTGCGCGATGCAGTCGATCGTCGCCTCGATCAACTGTCTGTGCCGGACTTGCCTGGAGGCCTTGCGGCCGGTTGGAGCAATGTCGACGGGAGCGTTCAGGACGCCATCCTTCCATTTCATCAGTCCGGGACAATATCGTCCCCGAAACCATGATCTTACCAAGTCTCGCGTCGGATACAACGGCTTTTACTGAACGTACATTCAAAATAAATGGACGGATCCCGCGCCTCATGACATATTTCCGGGGTCACAAGAGACGGATTTCATTATGCGCGACGCCCGATATGACTGCCTGTTCGAACCGGTTCGGATCGGTCCGGTAACGGCCAGAAACCGCTTTTACCAGGTGCCCCATTGCTGCGGCATGGGATATCGCTTTCCCAATTCCATGGCCGCCATGCGCGGCGTCAAGGCGGAGGGCGGCTGGGCGGTCGTCTGCACCGAGGAAGTGGAGATCCATCACACCAGCGATATCGGCCCCTATATCGAAGGACGACTCTGGGACGAACAGGACATGGCCGGGCACCGCAAGATGACCGAGGCTGTGCACGAATACGGTTCGCTGGCCGGCTGCGAACTGGTTCACAACGGCGCCCACGGCTACAACCGCTATTCCCGAGAGATTCAACTGGCGCCCTCCGGCACACCGGTTCACAGTGGCGATCCGGTGCATGCCCGCGCCATGGACAAGCAGGATATCGCCAACCTGCGACGCTGGTTCCGCAATGCGGCGCTGCGGGCCCGGGATGCCGAATTCGACATCGTCTATGTCTATGCCGCGCACGACATGACAATCCTGCAGCATTTCCTGTCTGCCCGGTACAATCATCGCAGCGACGAATATGGTGGTTCACTGGAGAACCGGATACGCCTGCTGCGCGAGGTGATCGAGGATGCCAGGGACGCGGTCGGTGACCGCTGTGCGATTGCTGTTCGGATGGCCGTCGATGAACTGCTTGGCGATGAGGGTATAACGGCATCCGGCGAAGGCCACGATACCATTGCCATGCTCGCGGAACTGCCGGATCTGTGGGACGTCAACATTTCCGGCTGGGACAACGATTCCCAGACGGCGCGGTTTGCCGAGGAGGGTTTTCAGGAACCCTATATCCGGTTCGTCAAGTCGCTGACCAGCAAGCCGGTGGTGGGTGTCGGGCGCTATACGTCCCCCGATTCCATGGTGCGTGTGGTGAAACAGGGGATCATGGACATGATTGGGGCGGCCCGACCCTCGATTGCCGACCCGTTCCTGCCGGCAAAGATCGAATCCGGCCGCCTCGACGACATTCGCGAGTGCATCGGCTGCAACATCTGCGTCTCCGGCGACATGACCATCGCCCCGATACGCTGCACCCAGAACCCGACGATCGGCGAGGAATGGCGCAGGGGCTGGCATCCGGAAACCATCCGCCCGGCGGCAAGCAAGGATCATGTGCTTGTTGTCGGCGGCGGCCCGGCCGGTCTCGAAGCCGCCCGCGCCCTCGGCCGGCGCGGCCTGCAGATCACTCTGGCCGAAGCCGGCGAGGAATGGGGCGGCCGGTCGGCGCGGGAGGCGCGGCTGCCCGGTCTTTCAAGCTGGAAGCGTGTCGCCGACTGGCGCATTGGCCAGTTGCATCAATTGACGAATGTCGAACTCTATCTGGCCAGCCGAATGAGCGCCGCAGAGGCGATAGAGGTCGGCGCCGACCACATCGTGATTGCAACCGGCTGTCGCTGGCTCGAGACCGGCGTGGGCCTTTCGCTGCACGCGCCCCTTGCCGGCCATGATTGCGGGCCCGTACTCACACCCGACCGGATTATCGAGCGGTTCCCGCAGGGTCCCGACGCCGCCGGACCCGTGGTGATCTATGATGATGACGGCTATTACATGGGCGGTGTGATGGCGGAGATCTGTGTTCGCGCCGGCCTCGACGTCGCTCTGGTGACGCCTTCGCCGATCGTTTCGCCGTGGACGGAAAACACGCTTGAACAGCATCGCATCCAGACCCGGCTGCTCGAACAGGGTGTCACGCTTCACACCAACCGAACACCGTGTGAGAGACGGCCAGCAGAACTGGATCTGTCCTGCGCCTATACCGGGCGCGTCGACACCATTGCCTGCGATACACTGGTTCCGGTCGCGGGGCGGACCCCGGTCGACGATCTCTACACGGACCTGAAATGCCGGTTTCCGGATCAGGCGGTCAGCCGCATCGGCGATTGCCTGTCTCCCGGCACCATCGCCGCGGCGGTTTATTCCGGCCATCGCGCGGCGCAGGAATACGGAGAAAGCATCGATCCCGATCTTGTTCCGTTCAAACGCGAGGAAATTGTCGTAATCTGAATGCCGCAAAAAATCAGGAGGAGCAGTGATGAAACCCATCAGACCTGAAGAACGCCGGGTCGCGAATATCAGATCGGCGCCCTACGAGGAATGGATCAACCAGGACGGGTCGGCCTCCGGAACACACATTCTGCAGCTCGACGACAAATTTGAAAAGGGTGTCGGTTTCCACGTCTATCGCATGGATCCCGGAACATCGAGCGAGCCGCACGAACATGCCGACGACGAACAGTTCCTGGTGATCGAAGGCGAACTGATAGATAATGACGGCACGGTCTATTCAGCCGGGGATCTGGTCTGGCTGAAAGCCGGAACCCAGCACGTCTCCCATTCTCCGACCGGCTGTTTGCTGGCGGTGCATATCGGCACGGCGGAATCGTCGGTGCCAGGAACACATCGGGTCGAGGACGTTGACCGAAACAGTCTCTAACGAATGCCGCGTTGGGGTGAATTGGAACGCACGGGATTTCCCGGAGCCGCTGTTGAGCCTCGAAAGCATGGATCACGCGGCCCGCAGCGTGGCCAGATAACGCTCAAGTTCTCCGCGCAGGGCATCGGACTGGCCGGTCAGGTCACCGACCACTTCAACCACACGCCCAGCCGCGTCGCTCGATTGCTGTGCGGCCGTATTGACCTCGACAATATTCAAGGACACATCCTGCGTTCCCTCTGCCGTCTGCTGAATATTGCGGGCAATGTCCTGTGTCGCCGCGTTCTGCTGTTCTACGGCCGCGGCGACTTCCGTCGTCATTTCGTTGATCCGCGTCATCGCACCGACCACGATTTCGATTTCATTCACCGTCCGGCTCGTCGCGTCCTGCATGGCGCTGATCTGGCCGCTGATTTCGTCGGTTGCCTTGGCCGTCTGGTTCGCGAGCGACTTGACCTCGGCGGCGACGACGGCGAACCCCTTGCCGGATTCCCCGGCCCGGGCCGCCTCGATAGTTGCATTCAGCGCCAGGAGGTTGGTTTGTTCGGCAATATCATTGATCAGGCTGACCACTTCCCCGATTTTCTGCGCGCCGTGCGCCAATCCCTGGACGGTCTCATTGGTCGATGCTGCTTGCTGTTTGCCATCCGATGCGACGTCTCTCGCCACGGTCACCTGGCGTGAGATTTCTTCGATTGAGTTGGACAATTCCTCCGCCGCAGAGGCGACTGCCTGGGCGGTTACGGTTGCTTCCTCCGACGCGCTTGCGACGGCGCCGGCCCGACTGGTCGTTTGTTCGGAAGCTTCGGACATGGTTTCGGCGGTTACCTTTATTTCTCCGGCAGCCGATGCGACACCTTCAACCACCGTCTTGACGCTGGCCTCGAGATCGTCCGCCATCTTCAAGGTCGTCTCGCGTTTTTCCTGTTCGATGCGCGCCGCATTTTTCGATTGCTCATCGCGCAAACGCCGGGCTTCGAACGCGTTGTCCTTGAAGACCTGGACCGCTCCCGCCATCTGGCCGATCTCATCGCCACGGTCACGGGCCGGGATCTCGGTATCGAGATCACCGTCGGCAAGGCGCCGCATCGCATGGGTCATGCTGTTGATCGGCGTTGAAATGGCCCGGCCGGTCAGAAATGCCAGGCCGACACCAAGGACAATCGCAAATCCGGCAACGATTTCGACTTCCAGGACCGCATCGTGGATTGCGTCGGTCGCCTTGGGACCAAGCGTATCCTGCAATTTCTTGTTGGAGAGCTTGATCTGTTCCATCGTGTCGGCAAGTTGCGGGCCGATTACGTCAAGGGATCCGGTGATCACCTGATTGCGCTTCACGATGACAGCGACGACCTGTTCGAAATGAGTTTTGTAGCTTTCGGCCAGATCCACAAGCTCAGTGGCCAATTGCCGGCGGACCGGATTCTGAAGTTCCGTCAGCATGGCGGAAGCGGATTGTCCAAAATCCTCCAGTTCCCGACCGGCCCGATCTGAGCTTGCGGCCGCGTTGTCGACCAGAAAACGATTGGAGTAAAGACGTGCAAGCAACAGATGCCGGAGGCTTATTCCGGCCTTGTAGGCAGCCGTGGCATCCCCATCAGCGTGCGCGCTCTTCATGATCTCGGTCAGAGTCCGCTCGGACTTTGGACCGACGGTGTTGAGGGCATCGACCAATTCGTTGCGCCGCGCAACAAGTTCAGTCACGGTCTCGAACGACGCCCGATACCGCTCGATATCGTCGATTGCGCCCACAATGGTGTCTTGGTGTTCACTGCCATGGAAAAGCGCTTCCGCCTCGCGGATTATCTGCTCGGTCGCGCGCGCCCGTCGTGTGACGGTGGCGGCTGCTTCGCTGGTGTTCTTGGCAATATAGTCCTTCACGCCGAGCCGAGCGGACAGGAGATTGGCCTGGATTCGCCCCATCTGGTTGGTCTGGCGGGCGAGACTCCTGTAATCGCTGAATTGTGCGTTGATCGCTGACAGCGCCATATAGGACAGGTAGGAGACAGCAACCAGGAATACGAGCACTGCGCCAGATCCGAGGCCGATCTTGGGGCCGACCTTCAAATTGGAAAACGGGTTGCCGACACGATGTGCCGGAGCTGCATCGTCGGTTACGCCAACGGAATTGTCGGATTTCGAGACCATGACTGGTTGCCTTTCCGCGCACGCGATGCAGGCACCCCGCACGGTTAATGATCTAAAACCTGCACTTTTTGCAATGTAATTTTTCTCTATTATCGAGAGTTAATATGAATGACTTGTTAATTTTACGAGCATTTTTAACAAGTAAAAACTCGTAGTTTGCGCAATTGCCCAAGGCCGGCATTGACCGGAGACAGGGGATGGGAAATCCGGCCCCGTCGCATGTCGCGTTTGATCTGCCCCAGATCAAACGTAAACGACTTGCGCAACAAACGGTCTGCAGCTCGTTGCGTGAATCCGATTTCACGCGACCCGCTGTAACAAAAAGGCGCCGCCCGCGGGCAGCGCCTTTTCACTTCAGTCTAATTCGGCAATCGATCAGTTCGACGCCAGTTGCTTTGGCAGCCGGAAGGTCCAGAGCGTGCCGCCCTGATTAAGATAGTTGACCTTCTTGGCAACTTCGCCGCCCCAGAGCGGAACCGCGCCGCCCCAGCCGGAAATGACCGACACATATTGCTCGCCGTCCTGTTCCCAGGAAACCGGCTGGCCGACAATTCCGGAGCCGGTCTGGAACGACCAGAGCTTCTCGCCGGTCTCGTCGTCAAAGGCGATGAATTCACCTTCCGGCGTGCCGGTGAAGACCAGGCCGCCGCCGGTGGTCATCACGCCGGCCCACAATGGTGCATCGTTCTTGAATTCCCATTTGATTTCCCCGGTATCGGGATCGATCGCTTTCAGCGAACCGATATGGTCTTCAAAAATCGGTTTGATGGTGAAGCCGGATCCGAGATAGGCCGCGCCCTTCTTGTAGGTAACCGGCTCGTTCCAGATATCCATGCCCCATTCGTTCGACGGCACGTAGAAATTACCGGTCTTTGGCGAAAACGCCATAGGCATCCAGTTCTTGCCGCCAAGGAATGAAGGAACCGCGAACACCACTTCTCCCTTCTTTCCGTCGGCTGCTGCGGACGGGTCGCCGGGACGGTTGGGTTCGTTGAACACCGGACGACCGTTTTCGTCGATGCTCTTTGCCCAGGTGATGTTCTTGACGAACGGTACCGCGGAAACGAATTTGCCGTCTTCCCGGTTCAGCACGTAAAAATAACCGTTCCGGTCCGCTGTCGCCCAGCGCTTGTTGCCGGCCCGGTCGGTATAGGCAACAACTTCGTTGACGCCGTCATAGTCCCAGCCCTCGCGCGGCGTGGTCTGGAAGTGCCATTTGATTTCGCCGTTGTCCGGGTTCATCCCGATGCGGCTGGCGGCATAAAGGTTGTCGCCTTCCGTGCCCGACGGCTTGCCCGCCGCCCGCAGCCAGCTGTTCCACGGCGCCGGGTTGCCGGCTCCGAAGACGATCGTGTCCGTATCGGCATCATAGGAGCCGCCAAGCCAGGTGGCGCCGCCGCCGGTCTTCCACATGTCGCCCGGCCAGGTCGCGTTCAGCGTCCCGGTCATCGTTGATTCCTTGCCCTTGTAGGTTCCCATATGACCTTCGATCACCGGTCGGGTCCAGACGAGTTCGCCGGTTTCCGCATCACGGGCCTGCACCTCACCGACAATGCCGAATTCGCCGCCGGAATTGCCGGTAATAACCAGTCCCCGGACGATCAGCGGTGCGGCCGTATAGGAATAACCGGCCTTGTAGTCGGCGATCTTCTTGCGCCAGACCACGTCGCCGGTTTTCTGGTCGAGCGCGACGATGCGCGCGTCCAGCGTTCCGAAATAGATCTTGTCGCCATAGAGGGCCGCGCCCCGGTTGACCACGTCGCAGCACGGCAGGATGCCTTCCGGCAACCGCGCGTCGTACTGCCAGATTTCCCGGCCGGTCTTCACGTCGATCGCATAGAGCCGGGAGTAGGACCCGGTAATGTACATGATGCCGTCATGGATCAGCGGTTGTGTTTCCTGGCCGCGCTGTTTTTCGCCGCCAAGCGAAAACGCCCAGGCCGGGACCAGGTTCTTGACGTTTGATTTGTTGAGTGTCGTCAACGGCGAATGACGCTGCAAATGGCGTCCCATGCCATTGGTCAGAACATCGCCGGGTGTGTTTGTATCATCGGCCAGATTGGCCTCGGTAACTTGCGCGTTGGCTGTTCCCACAGCCATGGCGCTCGCGAGCAGTGCGATAACGAAGTGTCGCATAATTTCCCTCCCAGATGGACCGGCGTCCGGAAGAAATCCGAACCGGCTCGAGCATCAAAAGCCTAACCCAAGGCCGATAAGGCTTCAATTTGTACTATGGTACCCATGCCTCGGGATTGTCGTTGGCGCGATAAGAATGAGAGTATGACGAAATCGTGGTCGAACCGGGGCATTGGCGCAGGGCGCGGACAAGACGCCTGGTCGTGCTCGCAAGCCTGTGCCGAAGGGCCAAGCCGAAACACTCGCGGGGGAAAAATGCTGCTCAAACACTGGAAACCGGTCCTGGTAATGCTGGCAACCTGCTGGCTGGGTGCGGGCGTGCTGGCCGCACCGTTGGAGGGAACCCGCACCCTGTTTCTGGTTGAACCCGGCGGCGCCCGGCACGACATCGCCTCGATCCGGTTTACGCCCGGCGAAACCGGTTCGACTTATGAGATCGCCTGGCGCGAGGACCGCTTCAGCGAACATTTCCTGTCCATGCGTCCGTTCAAGTGTCTGGAGGGGCCGCAGAAATATTGGTGCCGGATCGCTTATCCCTATCCCAACCGTCGCACGGTCTCCACCGAGGACCTCGTCGACCTGGAATACGATACATTGTTCATCTGGAAGGGCGCGACGGAATACGGCATCAACATGTGGAACGGCGTCTATTACCGGCTCCGGATCGAAGGCGACACGATCGTCGGGCGGATCCACGAAATGGACATGGATCGCCTCTCGGCCCCGCCGGAGGAGGGCAATCTGAGGCCGGTCCGCGAAATGGATCTGGAACCGGGCGAGCCGGACAGCCACTGGTTGCCGACGCTGGTGATAGAATAGCCGCGCTTTCGCTTCAGCCAGGTCGTCAGCTCCTTGAAGCCCTGGGAAGCGTTTTCAACTTCCAGAATGGCCGCATCGTGAACCAGCGCCACATCAAGTTTCAGTTTGCTGGTATCGATCCCGGCGGTTTTTCTGCGAGTGTTTGCCATCGTCGTGATCCCATCCTTGGCAGTTCGAACATCCAGTTCAGGCAACCATTCGGGTTTCTCGATGAAAGGCCGGTTGCGATCACGCTCAGGATCAGCCTCCACGGGCTAAGGTCCGAAGCCGAACCTCGGAGGGCGATCCAGTAGGCGTCACCCGTCCTTCGAGGCTCCAATCAGGATGAGGGCGAGGAAAGCGAATATCGTAGGGTCGTGGGATCTTATCGGCAGCCTACGCGCACGCAAATGAGTCGTGAAGTGGTTCGCGACGCAGTCAACCTAACCGACCCGAGCCGCCTCTTCGTCCGTCAATGCCCGGCTCGGCAACCAGGCATAGCCGTTGGAACACAGAATCACGCATTCGCGCAGGCCGTGCGGTTTGTCCGTCGGTTCCTGCAGGATCACAAGCTCCTGATCGTGTTGAGCGGCACGTTCCGCCGCGAGGTCCGGATCGGTCTCGTAAAGCCTGATTTCGAGCCCACCGCCGCGCGGTCCCGATTCCGGGATCAGGGACGGCAGGGGATGGCTGTGATAGGTGTGGTCCGCATGCACCTGAAATACCTGTCCATGATAGATCATGATCGCGAAATCCTGCGACTGCCGGTGCGCTTCCATATCAAAGACGTCGCGCAGGAACGACACGGTTTCGGGGACGTTGCGCACCACCACATTGAGCCCCAGGCCGCTGAGCGACCGCCCGAAATCTTCCGCCGACACGGTCTCCAGATCCATTGCCTGCCCCCTTCACTCTTTTGCGTCAAGTGGATTGATGTCTATCAGATCTCACAGACGGGTCGAATTGAATTCCGACGGATTCGATGCATCCGGCGACGAGTCCCAAAGGAACCGCCGCGCCGTATGGTCAGTCCGTGTCGACCGGAACCGGGTCCACGGGAAACAGGGTGCCGCCATTTTCCAGCCAGCCGTCCGTGCCGAGCGCAAACCAGTGGATCGACCGGTAACCGAGCGCCGCCATGTGCTGCGATGCGTTCCAGCTCATCCAGCAATCCGACACACAAAAGACAAGGAGAGGACGGGTCTTGTCGCCCTTGGTCAGGCGATCCAGGTTGCTTTCCAGATAGGCTTGAATATCCGGCGCAAGCGTGCCCCGCCCCGTCTCCGGCAGCCAGACCGCGCCGGGCAGGCTCAGCCGCTCCTTGCCGACCAACCAGGTCCCGTCTAGTTCGTCATAGCGCGATTGCAGAGCGCCGAATACGTCCAGCGCGATTGCGCCTTCGGCCAGAAGCGCCGCGGCTCTTTTGGCATCGACCCTTTCGGCCGGTGGCGGAATATCGTCCGGAACCGGCGCCCGTTGCCGCGCAATGCGCAGTCCGGTCCGGTCATGAAACAGGTCGGGCCTGCGCTTTTGGATATCGCGGTAGCTCTCGGCCCGAACCGATCCGGAATGAGCCAGACCAACCAGCACGAAGGTGGCGAGGACACCAAGTCGAACGCCGAATTCGAATAGCCGCATGCGCCGGAATTCCTGCTTGCCGAACATCGGGGATCAACGGAAAGCCGGGCACGCCGTGATCGGACTCGGGATCAAAAGACCCGCTTTTCATAGCGCCAATTGTCGGCGTCCGGTGTCACAACATTGTAATCGTAACCGGATTCCTGAACCCGTATCGCGTCTTCAACCCCGTCTTCGGCAGCTTCGTCGATATACTCTTTTGCCAGATCCGCGTCCTGCTCGACACCATGCCCGCGCAGAAGGTTGAGACCCGTGTTGAACTTGCCGATCGGATCCCCGGCTTCCGCCGCGCGCCGGTCCCATTCCGCGGCCGCTTTCGGATCTTCCTTGCCGCCGAAACCGTTGGTGTCCATGTAGGACATCCAGGTCATCGTGCCGGTATACCCCTTCTTGGCGCATTCCTCGAAGATGGTGCGCGCCTCGGCATGAGACCCCTTCTTGGTCATCAGGTACCCTTGAGCGCAGATGACCATGTCGACCTTGCCTTCGCGGGCGAGGGCAAAGGACCGGTTCAGGGTCATCTCGTCCGGGTTCAGCGTCCCGCCGGGATCATCGTCGGCAATCGCCGGAGTGAGGAATAGGCACGCCAAGAGCGGCGCGGCAAACACTGTCCTGCAGGTCATTCAAGGTCCTCCCGTAACGGGCGCATAGTAACATGTCTGCCGATCCCGGCAACGCGGAGGTCGTCATCCGCGCCGCCTGACCGGTTTCGCCCGATCAATTTGCCGATCAATTTGCCGCTGGGGTCGGCCGGAAAGCCGCCCCCCAGGGGAATCGTCCGACACTGATCGATTTGATCGCCTTGAGGTCATCGACATTGATCACGGTGACATCGTTGGAGACGCCGTTGGTTGTGTACAGACGGCTCTCGTCCGCGTTGAAAGCCATGTGCCAGACGCGGCGGCCAACCAGAATATAGTCCAGAACCTCATAGGTCTTCGGATCGACGACGGCGACATGATTGGCCGGCCCAAGCGCGACAAAGACATACCGTCCGTCCTTGGTCATCTCGAACCCGACCGGCTGAACCCGGTCCTGATGAATTCCGGTGATGGCGAAATTGATCTTCGCCTTTTCGGTCTGGTCCGCGACGTTGAACACGGTGATCGTCCCGCCGATCTCGGAACTCACCCAGAGCTCCTTGCCGTCCTCGGTGAATTCCGCGTGGCGCGGCCGCTGGTCGACCAGCGTATTAGCGAAGATCGCGCGGGCGTCCGTGTCGATCCAGTGCGCCATGTTGGTGGTCTCGGACGTGGTGATCGCGATCTTGCCGTCTGGCGAGACGGCCATGCCCTCCGGCTCGATGCCGACGTCGATCTGCGCGACCACCTTGCGGGTTTCGACATCGACGACCGTCGTGATCGCATCGTCTTCGTTGGCGATGTAAAGGTGTTTGTTGTCCGGGTGCAGCACGAATTGTTCCGGATCCTCGCCCGAAGGCAGTTCATGCAGGATCCTGCCGGTCTCCGGATCGATGACCTGAACAGAATCGGCATCGGACGCACAGACATAGAGCACGGAATAATCCTTGGCGAATGTGATACCGCGCGGGCGCTCGCCCACTTCGATCGTGCGGATGACTTCAAGGGTCTTGTCGTCGATCACGCTGAGCGTGTCGTCCTTCTCGTTGGACACCCAGATCTCGCCTGCCGACAGGGCCGACGAGGACAGGAGCAGGAATATCATCGCGGTTCTGGCTATCATAAGATCCTCACTCTGGTTGAAATTCCGTCTCGTCGCAGGCTAGCGCAATCGACGATCGCCGGTCGACGTCGAAGCCGCAAACACGGGTGCGACCAATTCGCGAACTGTTAAAATGTTCGTAAAATCACGCTCGGAAATCAACCGTCGCCGATATTGGCCTATAGTCCACAGTTGGCCTATAGTCCACTGGATGAGGCCGGACCGAAGCTGGTAGAAGGTCGCAATTGTTAGCTCATGGGAGACAGGCTGATGATCGCCACACATGTCCGATACGGTTTCGCCGCCCTTCTTGCCGCGGCACTGCTCTGGTCGCACCCCGACACGGTTGACGCACACGGAGACGTCGCACCGCAGGCCGTCGACACGTCCGGCCTGCCCGAACTCGGCGACGAATGGCTGGAGGAGAATCCCTGGCGCGATCCCGAAAGCGACCTCTGGGCCCGGGCGATCGAAGTCGGCGCGTCCGGCTACAATCAGAACTGCGCCCGCTGTCATGGTCTGGGCGCCGTGTCCGGCGGTCTTGCTCCGGACCTGCGTTTCCTGGAAGCCAATCTCGACGGCGACGAATGGTATCTCGAGCGCTATCAGAATGGCTACACCCAGAACGGGACAACCAAGATGCCGGCGTTCGGAGAATTGCTCGGACAGGAAGCGGCATGGGCGATCCGCACCTATCTGGAAACCCGGCCGGACGAAGGCGCGCTTGACGATCACGTCGCCACCCTGAAAGACATTCGCGACAAGCTTCAGTCCATGGCAACCGCCGGAACAAAGGCCTCCGAAGTCGAAAGCGATATCGCGCCCCTGCGGGACAAGATGACGGAGATTGCGACCCAGATCGAGACCGCTTCCGGCGCCCCCAGGGCGGATTCCGTAGCCTCCAGTGCCGCCGCCCTGCTCAACGGGTCGCAGGAAAGCCTCAAGAATGCGGCCGAGACGCTCACGATCGGTCTGTCGGCGGCGAAATAATGCTGCGCCGGTTTGCCCCGCTGTTTCTGGTCCCGGTTTTTCTCGCCCCGGTTATTTTCGCCTTGGCTGTTCTGGCACTTGTCTCGCCGGCGCTCTTCGTGCCGGGTCTGAGCACCCCGGCCATGGCCCAGAATTGCGCCGGCATCAAATCCGGACTGGACGCGAACCGCAGGCCGCAAAACACCGGCCGCGATATTGTCGGGCAAAGCCTTGACGACATCCAGGAGCGCGGCTGGATAAGCTTTGCGGTTTACGAGGATTTCGCGCCCTATTCCTTTGTCAAAAACGGTAAACCGGCCGGAGTCGACATCGAACTCGGACGCCTGATTGCCGAAACCCTCGGTGTTGAAGCCCGTTTCATCGTCACCCAGGCCGGCGAAAATGTCGACGCCGACCTGCGCTTTAACGTCTGGAAGGGAAAGCTGATCGGCGGCCAGATCGCCAATGTCATGCTGCACGTTCCCTACAATCGGGAACTGGCCTGCCGCAATGAACAGGTCGTGCTCAACGGGCACTATTACAACGAGCGCATTGCCATCGCGTTCCGCAAGTCCGACTATCCCGATGGCGGCCCGACGCCGGCCTATTTCCGCTATGACAGTGTCGGCGTCGAGAACGACACGATCTCCGATTTCTACCTGTCCGGCCTGGCCGGCGGCCAATTGATCCCGAAGATGCAGCGGTTCGCGACCTACGACGCGGCAATGGCGGCTTTGCGCGCCGGCGAGATCATGGCGGTGATGGGGCCGATCGGCCAGCTCGAACATGGGCTTGACGACAATCTGGCTGTGCATACGCCGCCCTTGCCCGGTCTTGCCAGCAGCCAATGGACATTGGGGGTCGCTGTAAGGCATAATTGGCGCCCACTCAGCTACGCGGTCGACGACGCAATCGTCGCCGCCGTCGCCGATGGCAGGATGAAAGCGATCTTTTCGAAATTCGGACTGAGCTACACACCGCCGAAATGGTGAAACGACAGAGCGGCCGCAAAGACCCGGGCGCTGATGCGGAGGAGACGACATGAAATCGACCATCCCGGCCCTTGCCCTTCTCATGCTTGCCAGTCCGGCAATGGCGCTTGAAAAAACCAGGGTACAGCTCGACGATCCGTTCAAGACCGGCATCTGGTCCTATCATCAGAAAAACCTGCTCGGCGATCCCGGAAACATCCGCTTCGACGATCGGGTCGTGGTCAGGGCGCCCCTGTCGGCCGAAGACAGTCTCAACGTTCCGGTTCTCGTCGACGCCACCGCGATCCCCGATGTCAAGCGCATGGTGCTGTTCGTCGATTATGGACCGATCCCGAAAATCCTGACCTACTGGCCCGAGGACGCCGAGGCGAAAATCGGTTTCCGCTTCAAGATCGACCAGGCCACGCCGATCCGCGCGGCGGTGGAAACCCGGTCCGGGTCCTGGCATGTCGGGCACACCAAGATCGATGCCGCCGGCGGCGGTTGCACAGCGCCCTCCCATGCCTATGCCTCGGAGGACTGGGAGGCCGTGCTCGGCAAGGTGAACGGGTCGGTCTGGCCCGACCGGGGCCGGATGCGGATGATCGTGGATCATCCGATGGATACCGGGCTTGCCGACGGCATTCCGGTATTCATCATTCAAAAGCTCCAGATCGACGACATGGCGGGCAAACGGCTCGCCCGGATCGATCTGCACGAACCCGTCAACGAGGACCCCGCCTTCACCCTGTTTTTCCCCCAGGGCGAACTGGGCGACAAGGTCCGGGTGCATGGGCGCGACAACAACGGCAATGAAATCGACGCGGTCATCGGCTCGCAGATTACCCAATGACGTCAGATTCGAGGGGATCGACGCGCCGCCATGCGCTTGGCCTTATGGGAACGGCCGGCCTGACGGCTGCCACTGGCTTCCGATTTTCCGGGACCGCCGTCGCGGCAGCGCCGCGTCGGACCTATGATCTGGTCCCGGTCAAGGTTGCCGACGGCGTCTGGATGATCGAAGGCGCCACCGACTATTTCTCCGATGCCAATGGCGGCGCCATCGTCAATTGCGCGTTGATCGAAACCGCCTCCGGACTGGTGATCATCGACACCGGCCCGTCCCTGCGCTACGGCGAAGCCCTGCGCGACGTTGCCGGCCAGATCAATCCGGTAGGGATCGCTGCGGTCTTCAACACCCATCACCATCCCGACCATTTCTTCGGCAATCAGGTGTTTGCCGACAAACCGATCCACGCGCTTGCCGGGACCAGGAAACTGGCCGAGGAGGAAGGCGATGCCTTTTCCGACAATATGTACCGCCTGCTCGGTGACTGGATGCGCGGAACCGAGGTGATCCCGCCGAA
>JGI12316J15309_10007508_pt1 | contig 89942 bp, 61 predicted proteins | sample MarCyaLeptolynsp_FD_15309 | JGI IMG/M metagenome (IMG submission 15309)
ATACTAAATCCGGTTTCCATACCCTCCTAACACTTTATGCTGCATTTAACTGTAGGTTTTCATAGCTGGATTTAGTATAAGTAGGTTTTCATAACCGGATTTAGTATTACTCGTTTTCCCACCCTTTTTTTCGTTCACCCGGTGCGATATAAAATTAACTTGATGGGGTTTGGTGTTACTGTTGAGCTAATTTGACCTTGCTGAGTTACTGAGGATAAAAGCAAAATTTAATGGGTTCAATTCAGGCTTTAAGAGGCACAAGAGATATTCTGCCGCAAGAAGTAGGTTACTGGCAGCAGCTTGAGGAAGTGGCACGGCGGATTCTCAACAGAGCTGCGTATCTCGAAATTCGTCCCCCAATTTTTGAGCGAACGGAGCTGTTTGAGAGAGGTATTGGTGAAGCTACAGATATTGTGGGGAAAGAAATGTATACTTTTAATGACCGGGCAACCCCACCCCGTTCAGTAACTCTGCGTCCAGAAGGAACAGCTGGAGTAGTCAGAGCCTATATTCAAAATAGTCTCTATGCCTCTGGTGGAGTGCAACGTCTCTGGTATACAGGACCAATGTTTCGCTATGAAAATCCCCAAGCTGGGCGTCAGCGACAATTTCACCAATTGGGAGTGGAGGTTATTGGTAGTGCCTCCCCACGAGCTGATGTTGAGGTGATTGCGATCGCTACTGATATTCTGCAAACTTTAGGTTTAAAGAACCTGCATTTAAACCTCAACTCTGTAGGTAATCCTCAAGATAGACACCAATATCGGGAAGCATTAGTAACCTACTTTACAGATTACCAAGATGAGCTAGACCAAGACTCTCAAGATCGTCTTAACCGCAATCCTATGAGGATTTTGGATAGTAAAGACAAACGGACTCAAGAAATTGCCCAGGATGCCCCTAGTATTTTGGACTACCTTGGCTCGGATTCTCAGCGCCACTTTGAACAGGTGCAGCAGCTTTTGGGAGATTTAGGCATTACTTACGAAATCAACCCTCGTTTGGTGCGTGGTTTGGACTACTATACTCACACCGCCTTTGAAATTATCTCCGATGACCTAGGAGCTCAGGCAACTGTCTGTGGTGGTGGTCGCTATGATGGGTTAGTGGCAGAATTGGGTAGTAATCCAACCCCTGCTGTTGGTTGGGCGATCGGTTTAGAACGCTTGATAATACTACTGCAAAAGTTAGTTGAACCACCACAGCAAGTACTCGATTTTTATCTGGTATCGCGAGGTGTCGCAGCGGAAGCACAAGGGTTACAATTAGCTCAGAAACTCCGTCAGGCTGGGTTTGCAGTGGAAATAGACCTTAGTAGTAGTGCCTTTGGTAAGCAGTTTAAACGGGCTGACCGCAGTGGGGCAATTGCCTGCTTGGTGTTAGGAGAAGCTGAGGCAGAAGCTAAAACAGTCAATCTCAAGTGGCTCAAGTCAGGAGAACAATTAGCGATCGCGCAGGCTGATTTATTGGAGAAAGTCGATGATCTACGACGCCAAATTGCTGATAGTCTTGTACTATCTACTCAGGAAAAAGGAATGAATTAAGAATTAAGAATTAAGAATTAAGAATTAAGAATGAGTAAGTGATTTTGCATTCTACATTCTGCATTCTTAATTCTATAGTAGCTATCAGCACAACGCTTACCCGTAACGTTGGATCTAAAAATCGCTAATAACTATGGAATATTGGGAATTTTTAATACAAAAAGAAGGCGATCGCACTTGGAAGCCTATTAAGTCTCCAAAGATTGAAATCGAACCAGGTCGTTATCGGGTAGTAGCTCACTCCAACCTGAAAAATGCTGAGGTAGAAATTTCTGTAATTCATCAAAGCCTTGAAGAAGTACCACCAAGACGAAGATATCAGAAGCGATCGCGCCGCACTAGTCCAGAAGGTTTAATGGTGGTGATTCCTTTCACTCAACTCAAATCTGGTATTTGGGAGCTACGCTGCTGTGGTGATCTAATGTCGGAATTTATGGGTGACTCGTGGCAGGAATCTATTCAACTTGAAGTTGGAACAACTGTCTCGGAAGTAGTACCCAAGACTCAAGCAGAATCGTTATTAGTTGAAGGAAGGCAGAAGGCAGAAGGCAGAAGGCAGAAGGTTTTTACCCCTACTCCTACTCAGGAGGTTGCCCTGACAGATGTTGAAGGAAGGCAGAAGGCAAACCCCCCCTATGTCCCCCCAAGGGGGGAAAGCAGAGGGCAGAAGGTTTTTACTCCTAATCCTACTCAAGAGGTTGCTCTAACAGATGAGGATTTTCAACCACCAATATCAACTCTGCCGATAAAGGTTCTGGAAGAAAACCCCACTTTTGAAACACCACAACAGACAACTTCAGAATCACAACCAGCAGTTGAACCGACTTTAGCAGAAACCGAAGTAGCTCCTGATACATCCTTATCAGTTGAAAGAAAGGAGAACGCAGAAAGAACAGAGCAAAAGGTTTTCACACCTACTCCTACTCAGGAAGTTACGCTAACATATGAGGATTTTCAGCCACCATTATCAACTCTGCCAATAGAGATTCTGGAAGAAAACCCCACTGTTGAAACACTACAACAGATCAAAAACCCTAGAATTACTGAAAATGACCAAGATGCCGATACTGCAAATTTACAACTAGGGGATAATCTCATCTTGGAGCAATCCTTACAAACTCTTGAGCAAATCATGCAGCAAGTGCTTGAACCAGTTTTGGAGGAGTTTGAGGAATCTGAGTCTTCAGTAGAGCAGGCGTTAGTTGAGCCGACGCAGTTACCAGCAACGTCAGCAGATGAATTCTCAAAGATAATTACTAATCAGCTGGGATTAATATTAACCCTTGAGGAGGAGGCATTAGTAGCACAGCGGGAAGAACCTTTAGTCATTGTTGGACAACTAGATGTCTGGGATGTCCATCAGCTTGATGATCCTGAAAACAAGAGAGTTTGGCAAAAAATTTTCCCAGGTATACTAAGCTATGAGCTACGAGATCCTCAAACCTCACAAGTAGTACTCAATGTCCAATATCCCTTATCAGAACAAGCACCACCTTTGACTTTTAGTCAGACCTTAGAACTTCCTGCAAACTGCAATACTCGTCTACTAGTAGGAAAAATAACCTTTTATGGAGCTAACTCCCAGGCTTTGGTCAGTCAGTCTTTTACTGTCACTGCAGATTTAGATGATGTACTAGGCTCGATTTTGTTGGGAGGCAAGACAATGCCTGTGGAAACAATGTTAGCAGTAGCTAATCATTTGACTACTTCCCAAGAGCATCAGGAAAAAACAACGGTATCAGCTTCACAGCCATTGAATGAGGCTCTGCTTGATCTGATCAATGCTCCTCAAATTACTCAGCCTCGCACTTGGGAGCGCTCACCCAACAATCCCTTACCTCCGCAACTTTACCAAAAGGATTCAGCCCAAAAATCATCAAAATCTCTTGATTTGCCCAACTTTCGTAAGTTGTCCCTTGCATCCAATGGGGAATCTGATGCCTCTGAGGTAGTTTCACCAAGTATCTCAGCATCACTAGCGCTGACATTATCAAGTGTGCTGAACGAGGTTGAACTAAAGCAGGAAGATTCAGAATCTCCAAACTTGGACAACGAACAGTTGCAGCCAGAAATGCCAGTTGACTTGGTTGATAACCTTGCCCCTAATCAAGAGCTAGCCACCAGAGGGGAAGAAACTGCACCAGATTTACAACTGGAGGTAGAAGAAATTCCCTCGCCAGATGCTATGGCACAGGAAGATACTGTAACGGTAGCTGATACTCAACTTGGGGACTCCGACTCAATAGGAGAAGCAGATTATCCAGAACTAGAGATACCATCAGCTGAGAATCAAGCTTCTCAGGTAAGTGCCGATGAACCTAAGAGCATCGAAAACGAATTCCAAGCCTTAAAATTACAAGACCGTTTTTGGTCACGACTAAATTCTCTAGTGACGGATGCTGATTCGTCAACATGGCTAGAATCAGATTTATCTGCTGTTAGTCAGTCAGCGGAGGTAGAAAAACTCAGAGGCAAACTTAACTCCAACGGTGTCACTTCTCAACAGGCTGGAGTGGAAGAACCCCTGGAATTTACAGAAGAGTTGTCTCCTGATAAAGTCATGGCTGATTTTGATCAATCTTTGTGGGAAGGTAGTGATGATTTCGGTGATGAGATTCCTGATACAGCCAACTCATCTTTTGTTCGCCTTGCTAATACCAATTGGGTTAATCAAGAAGTTGTTGTAGAAGAAGAGCCACTGGTATCACAAGCAAAAATCTCCGATGGTGATTCTTCTGGCATGGTTCACCAGGGACAATTGGAAAGCAAATCAGCACCAGAAATTACCTACCCTGCGGCATCAGATGTATCTATACCAGCACCAGAACTTTTTATTTCCACGAGTGAACTTAATGCTGGAGAACCAGTAACTGTCCGCATCAAATTGCTGCCTCACCCATCTCGCCTTTATGTCAAATTGTGGATTAAAGACCGACAAAGTCGCTCTATACTAGATGGACCTCGTTCTTTTGTGGATTTTTTACCCAATGCCTCAGGAGAGCTAGAAGAACTAACCCAGTTAATTGTACCTTTTGGTACTGTAGAAATCCGCTTTGAAGCGATCGCTATTGATATCTACTCTCAGCGGGAGAGTCACAAGGTAGCAGTTGAGTGTAAAGTAGTTTCTTCTGACTTACCCGGTATCTCTTTAGAAGAGTTTGAAACTTAAGTTTCATGGGTACCTGACAATTAACCTTTACATCCCCATTGTGGCACTGGCATCTTGCCAGTGCAGAGATTGAAACAGGCTAGAAGCCTGTTCCACGCACTACATTCTTAAATTCTAAATTCTGCATTCTAAATTCTACATTCCCCTAACTGTTTCTAACCCACCCAATTAGCTGTGCCACGGCATCCTGCCAGTGCAGAGATTGAAACAGGCTAGAAGCCTGTTCCACGCACTACATTCTTAAATTCTAAATTCTGCATTCTAAATTCTACATTCCCCTACCTGTTTCTAAACCACCCAATTAGTTGTGCCACGGCACTAGTCTTGTGTTAAATTAACCCCAATACTCCCTACTTGCTGCGTCGTCAGACGCTTATTACTTTAAAAAGCAACCCTAAACATGTGGGATTCTCCAGTTGCAATCGCCCTAGATGCGGTAGCAAAGCTAATTAGAACTTTAAGAGTGATTTTCACCCTCATCGCTGAGAAATTAAGAGGGCTGGGTATCACTATTGGAGTTTTAGCAGGGGTAATTCTTGCCCTGAATCTGGGCATTGTTAGTTGGGAGGAAATCTCAGCGGTTTGGTTAACTGTCTGGAATGCTACTTTTACCCTAATTGCCTTGATTATGATTGCCGTCATTCTTGAGGAGGCAGGCTTTTTCCGCTTGTTGGCGCTTCAAGCAGCTCGTTCAAGTCTAGGGCGTGGACGTATATTTTTTACATTAGTGCTTCTCTTGGGTGCTTCAGTAGCAACTTGGTTTACTAACATTGGCGCAGCTTTAATCTGGACATCCACTGTAGTAGAAATACTGCTGCTGCTGGGTTTTAGTAACAGAGCTATCTTAGCATTTGTCTTTGCTACCGGTTTGCTTGCCGAGGCCACCAGCTTACTTTTACCAGTCAGTAATTCAGTTAACCTGATCTCCACAGACTATTTCAATATTTCCTTTTTGCGCTACTTGCTGGTCATGGTACCAGTAAGTTTTGCTGCGATCGCAACTAGTTTGGGTGTCCTTTGGTTTTTCTTTGACCCTTATATCCCCAACACGTACCAGGTTACTGATTTACCTTCATCCAAGCAAGTGGTTCGTGATCCCCTAGTCTGTCAATGGGGTTTGGTGATTTTAGGGTTACTTCTTATTGGTTACTTGGTTGCCCAAGTTTTAGATATTCCCGTTTGCCTTATCGCCATTATCGCTGCCTTCATTTTGCTGGCTTTAGCAGGGCGTTGGTTCCATAATACCCCTGCAATTATCCCAATTAACCAGGTAGGTCAGGAAGTTCCTTGGCCAGCAATTTTATTAAGTCTAGCAATGTGTTTGGTAGTTATCGATTTAGGTAACGCTGGCATGATTCAGCTTTTGAGCGAACTATTGGAAGAGTTAGCTAACTGGGGACTAACTCTTACTGCTGCTGGTACTGCTTTCCTAGCAACTATACTATCTAGTGGGATGAATAGTCTACCAACTGTACTGATTAATACCCAGGCAATTCAAGGTACTACAGGGCTAGATCCAATTATTCAAGAAGTGATGGTGTACGCTAATGTGATTGGTTGTACTATTGGGGCAAAAATTTCACCTATTGGCAGTCTCTCCACCCTAATCTGGTTAAACATTCTGGCAAGCAAAAGACTTAACCTCAGCTGGGTTCAATACACACGCATGGCAATTATTTTAACTATACCTGTGTTGTTTATAAGTTTGCTGAGTTTGGCAATATGGCTACCTTGGTTAATTGTTTGAATTTGTTATTTGTTGTTTGTTGTTTGTTGGTAAGCTTAGACGCATTCACCTTGCATATTTCCACAGACAGGCAAGATGCCTGTTCCACAAGAAACTGATGATTGAATTTAGTGCAAATTAGATGCGTTGCGAGCTTAAGTGCTTGACAAGCGGTGAGGCAACTTCTCTTCAACTCGCCTCTAAAACCTGTGCAGCAGTAAGCTTCAATTTAGGAAAAGTCGGAGAAACAATCTGCTGATTGCCAGTGAACTCAGTTGCTTGATACTTACCATTGATCAACTCCAGTACAATTACAACCTGTACTTGTGGATCAACAATCCAGTATTCAGGAATACCTCGTTTTTCATACTGTAGTCGCTTTTCAATGTAATCCCGTTTGTAGTTATCATCCTTTTGGTTTCTGTAGGGGCTGACTACCTCAACTACAAATGGTGGGGGAGGCATATCGAGGTTGATAGTTATTCGCTTATCCATTAGCCCAAGGTGTACCTCGCTTACTACCACTAAGTCAGGAAAGCGGTTTTGAGTCTTACCTAAAACTTGCAATTCAAGTGAGTGGGTAAAAATCTGTTCGAGTTTTACCAAGCTCAGAAGTTGAACAAAGAGAAAACGAGCGATTCCATAAGTCTCCTGTGATTCTGGTGGCACTGGTATTAGCTCCCCATTGCAGAGTTCATAGCGGTTATCTGTGCCATCGTCATATTCGAGATATTGCTCAAACGTCAGTTTTACTGGTGTATGGGTCATTTTTCTTAGTTTTTTGGAGATTCACTTCTCTTGTCAAGCCAGTCGCTTACCAATTCAGAAATCACATCTTACTAAATCCGCCTATTCTACCCCAAGTTTCGCTTAAGCCTTATTTCCCTTCTGCCCTGGAGCCTTCTGCCCTCTGCCTTATTTCCGAATCATCGAACCTCCAGACACCATCCCAGTCTTCTGGTGGAGGTTCGTGGAGCAACCGCTGAGAGCGACTTAGGTGTAACTGTGCGGCTTTGTCGTTCTCGTCAATCTCCAGAACTCTGGTAAACTCGGCTATAGCTTGAGTAAACTGGCGATCAAGGTAATACTTGCGTCCTTGATGGTAGTGTTCAAGTAGCTGTTTCTGTTTGTTAGTTAATCGTTTGCGTAGTGGTCCTCTACGAATTTCCACGAGTTCATAAATAGGTACAGCTTTGGTCTTGCCTTTCAACGGAATGCGGTCAAGTTCTTTAACCCAAATCATCTCCTTACAAAGTCTGTAAATCTTAGGACTGATGAGGATTTCACAGCCAGATTGCTCACTCATCTCTTTCATACGAGTATCTAGATTGATAGCATCCCCAAAAGTTAACTCCATACGCTTACTGGAGCCGGTTTTGCTGTTAATGACATTATCATCATAGATGCCAATACCTACAGGGAGTATTGGTTTGTTTTCTTTGAGGCGTATTCTATTGAATTCTTGCAGCCGTCGGCGCATTTCTACTGCTGTTTGCACAGCACACCAAGTATGATCTTGTTGGGGTAAGGAAGAATCAAAAATAGCAGTGATAGTATCGTCAATGGATTTATCGAGAGTGCCTTGGTACTTATAAATGGGTTCTACCATTGTTTCCCGATATTCTTTGAGGGAAACTTCCAGTTCTTGGCAATTCAGGATTTTTGTTAAGGTAGTAAAGTGAAGAATATTGGAGAATATAACTGATACTTTCTTGGTAATTTGACCTGTCTGATCAGTGTAAAGCATCCCTCTAGAAAACCTACGAAAAAGTTCTTGCTGCTCTTGTTTCTGTTGCTCATCATTACTATCATTAATTACAACCAAGGTGCTGTAGACTTGGGTAGCGTCACTCTCATCTACAATTGACTTAATGGATAAGTTAACACTGTATTCTTGTTCCGTTCCGTAAGAAAGTAAGATTTGCCCTGGGTAGTCCTGCTGCCGGTCTTTTTCATTTTTAGCAGTTAAAACTGTATCAAACCATTGAGAAAAATTACCTTCTTTAACCCGGATCAAATCAAACACCGACCTACCTTCTAGATCACTCAAACCTAGGAAATATTTGGCGATTTCATTAGCAAGGGTAATTCGACCTTTTTTATCAGTAAAGATAACTCCGCCGGAAAAGCTACGGATAAGGCTTCGTTGTTCTCTTGCTTGTTGCTTGACCTTATCAAACAACTGGGCATTCTGGAGGGCAACACCAGCTTGAATGTTAAAAGCTTCCATAAACTCTTGATCATTGCGATCAAAACTTGCCTTCCAGCAATCGGGTGCTTTAGGCCAATCAGCAGGGTTGTATTCGGGAAAATCGCCCTGTTTCTTTTTGTTGACTAATTGAGTGACACCAATCAACTTATTGTCGGCGTTAAACACAGGCATACATAACAAGCTACAAGTGCGATAACTAGTTTGCCGATCTGTTTGTTTGGCTGTTTCTGAATTAGGATGGTCATAGGCATCAAAATGAATTCTCAAAGGTTCACAAGTAGTAGCAACTTGACCAGCAAAACCTGCTTCTTTGGGAATGCGTATTTCTTGTAAACTGCCGTCAGTACTCAGTATTTTGGTCCACAAATCATTGCGCTCATGGTCTAACAACCACACGGTACTACGATCCGCATTCATCAGTGTTTGTGCTTCTTCCATCACCTTCTTAAGGGTTGCATCTAAGTCCAAGCTACTTTGAAGAGATTGACTAGCTTTCATCAAAGCTGAAGCTGCTCGTTGTTTTTGGGCTACCTTATAAAATAACTGGGATGACTGAAGAATTAGTTGAATAGAATGGGTAAATTCAGTAAAACGTTCTTCATCGGCTGAAGTAAAGCCTTTAATGTCAATTCTTTCAGACAAAGGGGCTTCTAGAGCAAGCGGTTGTTTCAATTTATTGAGTGATTGGACTACTGCTACTAAATCCCCTTGCTCATCCAACAGCGGTACAGCCAGCAGAGTGTAGGTACGATATCCAGTTTTTTTGTCGGTCTCTTTGGCTGTATTAGAGCGTGGGTCATCATAGAAATCGTAGGGAATATTGACTATTTTCTTGAAGGTTGCTACCTCACCGGCAATTCCCTGAGCAGCATTAATGCGAATCTCTTCAGAATCACTACCTTCACCCTTAGCTACAGTTGACCAAAGTTCATTTTTTTCTTCATCTAATAAAAAAATAGTCGTCCGATCTGCATTCAGAAGTTCCCCTGTTTTTAAGGTGATAAAACGCAGCATTTCATGGAGGACAGCATCAAATCCTTGGCTAGCCAGCCTACTGTCCATCATTGATAAGGTTTGATTGATAACTCCGAAGTCTAGCTCCAGATCCGAGAGTATATATTTGAAACTTTCCGGAGTAATGTGGTTAAGAAGCTCATAGATAGTTTTCTGGGTAGTGATGGCTAGCGCTGGATTGAGTTTGCCCTGTCTTCTTGTCTGTGAATACCTTTGAACTTCCTCTAAGGCTTTTGTTATTTGTCGTTTTTCCTGTTCCTGGCTAGTAGTCAAGAACAGATAATCCTTACGGCTTAAGCTTTTATCGAGTGCCCATGTCAATGCTTCCTGCAATTTCGGTCCCTGTAATAACTGAGACGTATCTTGATAATTAGAAGCTAACCAAGCTGTTATTGCTTCACTATAGGGTCGCAAATTGGCTAATTCCTGTTTAATCCAGCTGGGATTAAAAATTGATGCGTAAATGCGATTATAAACAACTAATTTACCCTGCTGCTTGACTACCAACCCTGACAGTCGCAGTTGCATCTGTTCAATACTGTCATCGACAGCAATTTCTCCCTGTTGCCAAATTAGCTGATACAGTCCTAGCAAGCGAACAGCATGTTGGTGAATTCTGAGCATACGATCGCTTATTGTCCTCAAGTGCTCAGGATGATCCTGGGTTTCCCAATCCTCAATCATTTGCGATCGCACTAAATTCTGAATCCACTCTGCCTCAACACCGATAGGGATTATCAATAGGGAGTTGCGGACAAGTTGACAAAGCTTTTGGGTAAGGAAAGGTTGCCCCCCTGTCCAGTTCAAAACCTCTTGCAGTACCTTCTGGGGATTACGAACTTTCCCCACTAACCCTTGTCTCAATGGTTCAGCTTCATGCCACTCAAAACCATTCAGTTCAATCGCCCGACCAATATTAAAGGGCGTGCGCTTTTTATCTTGAATTAAATCAGATGGGGTAGCAACCCCCAGTAAAGCAAAGGTGAAGCGATTGTAAGCTGGTTGATCAACCCGCTGATTATAACAGGCACGAATAAAGGCAAAAAAATCGTCGCTGGGAAAATTGAGGCTAAGAACACTATCAATTTCATCAATAAAAATGACAATCTTTTGGGTTATCTGCCTCAGCAGCACTTCTTCGATAAATTCTCTCAAGCGCCGCACAGGAGAGAGCATATTGCGATCGCGCCACCAACTGCTTAAATTCAACTCTAGCTCAAAGTCACTGATAAGACAGCGGATAATATTGGCATACCACTGTTCGAGACTGACTTGCTGAGTACCATCCATCGAAAGATCAATTGCTGCACAGGCAATACCATCTGCTTGGAGCCTGCGCATTACTTGCACCCGTAAGCTGGATTTCCCCGTCTGCCGCGAGTTCAGGACATAACAAAACTCTCCAGCTTTCAATGCTTGATAGAGTTCCTCATCTGCCTGTCGCTTGACATAGGTGGGAGCATCAGGGGGCAGAGTTCCCGAAAATGTATATTCGTAGGGCATTGGTAGATTAAATGTTGTAGTTCATTCATCGATTTACGAAGTAATTGAGTTGTTCAAATGAACCAGGCAAACAATCTGGATAAGTGGGATTTAGCTGGTATATACTACTAGGTTCCTACAAACATTGGATGTGCCCTCAATTTAGGGGCTATGAGCTTAATAGAATTTTCCTGTAAGTTGATCGCAAAAATACTGATGATACAAATTGCAGCGTGGCATCACACTATTTCCTTGCAACTTCACCAATCCCATACTGTGTAGCTTAAAAGCTTGAGTTGATGGAATTGTTACCCAGTTGTTTACTTTCACTGCCTCACCCAAAGCTGCCGCTAGCTCTGGATGCTGCTGTAGATTCCACAAGTGTCGTCGTAGGTGATTGTTGAATGATCCAGCTTCTGTTGGTGCTGCTTGCAAAAACTTCTCTAGTGTCACTTGCTGACGCTTAATGAAATCAAGAGCCTTTCTCACTAGACAAGGATGTCCTCCTACCATCGCCATCAGTTGTTCAACCTGGCTAGCATCCCAATCTAGTTCATAGCACTTTACCAGTTTTTGCACCTGCTCAAAACTAAACTCTGGTAACTCAATTTCCAACCCGATACCAGCTAGGGGGGAGGAATTAATATCCAGCGAACTATAGACTTCTGTGGAATGTACCACTACTAATCGGAGTTTTTGCCAGATAGCACCAATGCGGTTACCTCGCCTTGCCATGTCATACCAGCCACGCCACAAACGACAAAAGTCATCAGCAATAGCAGGATGCTCAAAAACCAGATCAACTTTATCTAGGGCTAGTACTAGAGGACTAGTAATTTCCTGCAGCAAGTAATCCTGAAAGTAAGTCGTAGTGTTACTGCTACAGCCAAAAATATCGTCCCAATAATTGTCCAATTTATTCGGCAACCCTAAGTTCTGAGTGACACTGGCACAGAACCACTGCGAGAATCGACTCAAGTCAGTAAATACTGTAGAGTCGGCTAACTCAAAGCTCAAAGTTAATGTTTGATAGCTTTGCTCCCTTAACCGAAAAAGCACTCTTTCTAGCATACTGGTCTTACCCATCTGCTGGGGTGCTTTGATTCTAGTTAGGGAGCCGGGTTTTAAAATCTCCTCATAGCATTGAGATTCATAGGGAACTCTCTCTACATAAAAGTTAGAATCTAGCGGCTCTAGATCTTCTATATTGTTCTGTTGCTCTAAATCATCTACCAACTCAGCAACAATCTCTTGCCAATCTAGCCCCAATTTTTCGCTAATTTCCACAAAATTCAGGTAATCCACAGGTTTGCCATTGAGGAAATTTTTGACCGTGGATAAAGCTAGACCTATATCGATTGCTAGAGCTTTTTGGCTGGGATAGCCATTACGTTTAAGAGCAAATTTAACTTGTGCGATGTACCCTGGTGCAACCCTAAGCGATCGCGGCATATCTCACTCCGGGAATATTTCTTTAGTTATATAGCTATCTTAACTCAGAACAAATTTCATACCAGTAGTCACGTTAGCTCAAACTCAGCTCAAAATCAAACCATTCTCAACCCAGATGGCAGCTACTCTCACCTAACAATGAAATTGTCCTTCAAATAAATCAATCCATGAAAAATCACACAGACTTGGATAGCTTCATAACAGCACTGGGAATTATGGGAATTATTGTAGAGCTGTTAGCTTACTCCCAACCCTTGGGGATTATAACTGGTGTGGCTACTCTCATCTATCTGTACCTGATCGCTAAGCAAAATGAGCACAATGAAAATAACAAATAGGAGTAACATAATCTGAAATGATGAAGCGAATCGCACTTATTTTTTACCTATTATTAAAGTGCGATTCCTGCTCATAAGTAGGTTGGGTGAAACAACGTGTAACCCAACATCAGAGAGAAGACATAGACACTTAAACCATCCTGATAGCTGGATTGTTTGTTGGGTTTCGTTCCTCAACCCAACCTACAGGATTTACTGGTGTGGCTACACTCATCTACCTGTACCTGATCACTGAGGACAATCCCCCTCCTTAATAGATCATGTTTGATACAATTTGATTTAACGATAGTAGTGGGAGCATCTTGCTCCCTATAATTACTGAAAGCGAGCAATATGCCTGTGTGTAGCGTAGGCACTACAAATTTACCAAAATGGGATGCTCCCAAGATTTTAGACTAAAAATTGACTCTCAATTGAGCAACTCTAAATTCTAAATTCTAAATTCTAAATTCTAAATTCTTGATCCCTGTTGCACTATTTCCTTAAGTCGCTTCAAAATCCTTTATCTTCTGCGATACCAGCGCACAATTAGGTTAGGAGAAATTCCAAGAAAATAGGCAACAATTACCACTTGGTTAATTAAGGTGGTTTTGAACACCCCAAGCTTCTGCCATCGACGTCCAGAAGTTAGCACTGATGCTGATAAAATGGTAATCTTTCCCTGACGTTTTAAGGAGCGCATGAGCTCAAAATCTTCCATAATAGGTAAGTTGGGAAAACCGCCAATTTCTTTAAAAATAGCCGCTCTTAAAAAGATAGCTTGGTCCCCATAAGGCATTGCTAAAAAACGCGATCGCACATTCACCATTTTTTCAATGAACCGTAGTCCCCACAGTTGAGCATCGATACGTAATTCAAAGGCACCAGCCACTGTTTGAGCATCTTGCAGTGCTTGGCGAACCAAGATGTCGAAACTAGGAGGTAAATGAGTATCGGCGTGGAGAAATAGTAGAATATCTCCGGTAGCAGCCGCAGCACCAGTATTCATTTGATTGGCACGACCAGTAGTAGTAGAAATTACTTTAACACCTAAAGATTGAGCAATTGCTATAGTTTGATCTTGACTCCCTCCATCTACAACAATCACTTCCACATTTGGGATATCTAAAAGCCTGACTAACACTTCCTCGATTGTGTTGGCTTCATTTAAAACCGGAATAATAATTGAAATTTTTTCTGCTTTCATCCAGTTTTGTTGTTTGTTGTTTGTCCTTTGTTGTTTGTTATGTTGTAAGTCACTAAACCCAAACTGCACCTGATTAAGCTATGATATGTCCTATTTCAAATCTTCTGGACGGTCAATATCGTTGAGAAGAGGGAGAAATGCGATCGCTAAATTTAGCTTATGAGCAATCTCTAGAGTTTGTTGCCGTACTTGAGATGTACCCCAACTAATTCCGACAAATAGTGAGTCAATCATCCGCTTTAAACCAATCAGATAATAACCCCCATCTTCTGCTGGACCAAGCACCACATCGCATTGTTCTAATGCTTCAAAGGCTTGCACCATCAAATCAGCCTTCAAATCGGGGCAATCAATACCAATAATCACCACCCTAGTCATCCCAGCAGCAAAAGATGCGGCAAATGCTGAGGTGATCCGCGTACCTAAATCCCCTTCTGTTTGTGGTTGGTAGACAAAATCAGAACCTAACCAAGCTTGCATTAGTTGCTCAGTACCGCCACTAAAATGGACTTCTACAGATAAAGGACTCAAAGCTGTAAGTTCCTTGACCTGAACTAGAGTATCTTCTGTTAGCTGACGTTGTAGTCTTGCCGCACCCTCAGCTCCAAGCGCTGGAATCATTCTTGTCTTCGTTTTTCCCGGCTCAGGATAGCGGGTAAAAACGATGAGACGTTCTTCTGTTACCCGAATTTCTTGTTCATCTCCCATCTGCGTTATCTGGTTACAATCACCTCATGATTAGAGTAGGTGGGATTTGGCGTCTTTTGTCAAGTCCTAATTAGCTCAACTCCCCCAGCTTCCCTACGTACCCAGTCTGTAAGCTACAATTCAACCAGAATGGGCATTCTGTAAGCTACCAAAAGCATGATCCAAACATTGCAAACACAACTCTACGAACTGCAACAATTTGCTGACACTCTTGTCAACAGCCAATTAACTCATCTCAGCTGGCTCAGTATCGCTATGATCTTTGCTGCTGGCTTGCTGACTAGTCTAACTCCCTGTATGCTTTCCATGCTGCCGATTACTATTGCCTATATCGGTGGGTATGAAACCCAAGGACGTCTCCAAGCTGCTACTCAATCGACTTGGTTTGCTTTGGGTTTGGCAACTACTTTAGCGGGATTAGGTATTGTGGCTGCGTCTGTAGGGCGAGTCTATGGACAAGTTGGCATTGGTTTGCCGATTATTGTCAGTCTAGTTGCCATTATCATGGGGTTGAATTTACTGGAAGCTTTGCCCCTACAGTTGCCTTCTTTTGGTGGTATGGAGTGGATTTCTCAGGACTTACCAGCAGGAGTGCGTTCTTATTTGATTGGTTTGACTTTCGGTGTAGTTGCTTCTCCTTGCAGTACCCCTGTCTTAGCTACCTTACTCGCTTGGGTGGCAGCAACGCAAGATTTGGTTTTAGGGGGTGTCTTACTGTTATCCTACACTGTGGGTTATGTTGCACCTTTGATTTTGGCTGGTACTTTTACAGCTTCGATTAAGAAGCTGCTAGAGTTGCGCCGTTGGTCTGCTTGGATTACACCAGCTAGTGGAGTTCTCTTGGTAGGATTTGGTGTATTTTCCCTTTTGTCTCGTATTCCTGTTATTGGTTATTAGTTATTGGTCATTGGTCATTAGTCATTAGTCATTGGTTATTGATTGTTAACTTGGGATCAACAACAAACAACAAACAACAAACAACAAATCACAAAATGGAAAATTCCTCTTTTAATATTAAGCATTTATTGCGGCGTCAGGTGTTGCCGTTGCTTGCTAACTTGAAGTTGGCAATTTTGTTGTTGTTAGCGATCGCAATTTTTAGTATCAGTGGTACTGTAATTGAACAGGGTCAATCTCTGGCATTTTACCAAGCTAATTATCCTGAAGATCCCGCTCTGTTTGGCTTTCTCAGTTGGAAGGTTATCTTATTTATCGGATTAGATCACGTTTACCGTACCTTCTGGTTTTTATCATTATTGGTACTTTTTGGTAGTAGTCTGACGGCATGTACCTTTACCCGTCAGTTTCCTGCATTGAAAGCTGCTCGTAGATGGAAATTTTACGAGCAACCTCGTCAGTTTCAGAAACTTGCCCTGAGTGCGGAAGTTAATACTGGTTCTTGCGATGCTCTGTCTCAATTGTTGACAAAGCGGCGCTATCGGGTTTTTCAGGAAGGGGATAAGCTTTACGCTCGTAAGGGTATTGTCGGACGTATTGGTCCGATTGTGGTTCATGCCAGTATGCTCATTATCCTACTAGGGTCAATTGGAGGGGCACTTACTGGTTTTATGGCTCAGGAAATGGTTCCTAGTGGTAGCATTTTTAAAGTGAGGAACATTATTGATGCTGGACCCTTTGCCGCCTCGCAAATTCCTAAAGATTGGTCAGTGCGGGTAAATCGCTTTTGGATTGATTACACTCCAGAGGGGAATATTGATCAGTTTTATTCGGATATGTCAGTTCTGGATAATCAAGGAGAGGAGGTTGATCAGCAGACTATTTATGTTAACAAGCCACTGCGTTATCGGGGTGTGACTTTCTACCAGACTGACTGGGGAATTGCTGCGGTTCAGGTACAGGTTAACAACAGCCCTATTTTCCAAATACCAATGGCACCACTTGATACTAATGATAATGGTCGCATTTGGGGAACTTGGGTTCCGATTAAGCCTGATTTAAGTGAAGGGATTTCCCTACTGACGAGGGATTTGCAGGGAACTTTGATGGTATATGATAATTCCGGTCAGCTAGTTTCGACGGTTCGTCCTGGCATGGCAACTCAGGTAAATGGTGTAACCCTGAGTATTAAAGATATTATTGGCAGCACTGGTTTGCAAATTAAGGCTGATCCAGGTATTCCTTTTGTCTACACTGGTTTTGGCTTACTTATGTTGGGGGTAATTATGAGCTATTTCTCCCACTCTCAAATTTGGGCATTGGCAAAGGGCGACTGCTTTTATGTAGGTGGTAGAACTAACCGAGCCCAGGTTGCCTTTGAGCGGGAATTTATCGGCATTTTAGATCAGTTGAGTGAGCAAAAGCAATCAGCTGAAGTGACTATTGGTACTGAAGAAGCTATTGCTAGTAATTAATTAGTGGGAATTGGGAATTGGGAATTGGGAATTGGGAATCGGGAATTGGGAATATCTCTTTATCTGTCCCTACTCCCTACTCCCTGCTCCCCTAGCATAGAAATGAACTAATCAATGTCAATTGATTGGGGTGAAGAATTATTGGTTGCAGTAGATGGTAAAGGTTGGCGATAATCCTTATAGAGGCGATCGCGCCAGTCGAAAAATGTTTCATAAAGACCACTATCAACTAAGCCAGGAACCCCTTTTCCTCTAAGGGTTTCCGGCATATCTAGATAGGGTCCATCGGGAAGCTTAATGAGGATACTTAAACCAGCTACGGTAAAATCAGCTAAGCAGGGGGAGTTACCTATTAGATAGGGACTATCCAATAGAATTAAACTCAGGGCTTCTAAATCTTGCTTGAGAGCATCTTTGGCTTCCTTTACCGAGTCTGAGCCAAAACCAACACCAGCTCCCACAACCTTGAGCAATTCTGGGGGCACAGCACCAATTAGAGTTTTGAACAAATCGGGAGTATCATTGGGCAAAAAAGATGTCCGGAAGCTTTGATTTTGGCTGAAGGCTCCATACAGCGCTTTCCGACTTTTGACACCAATTGACTCATCTGCCCATTCTTCCATCATTAAGCAAAGTCCCCTTGCTCTCGATTCCTGGGGAATCAGGGGTTTGTCTGGATACTTACGGTCCAAATACATTGCGATCGCGGTAGAATCACTGATGACTGTATCTCCATCTTTGAGTACTGGTACCTTTGGTTGACCAGACATTTTGAAGATATCTATCTGCCCTACTCCTGGTGTTACTTCTATCTTGCGATACTCGAGTCCCTTGTAATCCAGGATGAAGCGGACTTTTTCTGAGTATTGGGATAGTTCAAATTGATATAGCTCCAGCATCTTGAATCTTCTCACTATTTACCTAAATACCACTGTCAATTTAACGTTTCCGGGTTCAGGTATGTTGGTGTTTAGAGGTTCGGCAATCACACCATAGTACTGTTGAGAAAGAAGGCAGAGGGCAGAGGGCAGAAGGCAGAAGGTTACTAAGGGAAGCTGACTTGTTTCTTATCTTTTATTGGGGGCGCAGGGCGCTTCTCAGGAGCTCTTGAGAAAGAAGGCAATAGGCAACAGGGAGCAGGGAGTAGGGAGTAGGGAAGAGGAAAAGATATTGTTTCTTCTATTTAATTGGGGGTGCGAAGGGCTCGGGTGGAGCTCTTTAACTTCAGTTCGAGAGGTTCTTTAGGTGGAGGCTCAATCACTTGAGTGGAAAGGTTATGCTTTGCTAATTGGGACTTTAATTCTTCGACACTGCCAAAGGTGCGCAGCAAAGAATCCAGGATGCCGGAATATTCTACATCACCTCCTGCTGCTGTTGGCAGAAACACTTGGGGTTGTGCTAATTGTGCCAGCTGCAAAGCTGTAGTGTTACCTTGAATAACTGGTCCTAATAGGGGTAGTTCCAAGTTGAGTACGGGACTAATGACTACATCTACTGGAGCATAATTCTTCAACTCATCAGGGGGATAGCCATGAGGCTCATAGTAGAGAGTTGTACCACTATCCAATTGTTTGAGAAGATAGGAATTCTCTACTTGCAGTGGTCCAATGGGTGCTCCCACCATTGCCCTAATTTCAATTTGATTGCCAAGAATGAAAGTTTCACCAGGAGGGAGACTAGTTATTTGGGTGTAGCCAAGCTGCTCTACTACTTTAACAGCACTGGTAGAAGCAACCACAGGAATTGTCTTATCCAGTTGTTTTAAAGTTGGCTTATGGGCATGGTCTTCTAAGCCTTGAGAAAGTAGAATTAAGTCAATCTGCTCAGGAAGGGAGTCAAGGGCTGCTGGTTTGTCGCCTTTGAAGAACCAGGGAAGATTACCAAAGACCAAGGAGTCCACTAACCAAGGGTCAATGAGTATCTTGTGCTGTGCTAGTTCGAGTAGCCAGCTGTTTGCTCCGAAGTAAGTCAGATGCATAAAAGTGGGATAATTTACTCTAAGTTTAATAATTTTAACAAAAAGCTAAAAAAGTCAGAGGGCTCCAAGGCAGTCCCAAGGAAAAAATTTTTGGTACTGCACTAGCAGGGAACAAAGTGGAAATCTCAACTTCTTTACTAGTACATATATACTAAATACAGTGCTACACTGTGAACAGTATTCATTCATGACCTTGTAGCAATATTAGCGATTCATCTCAACTTGCTCACACAAATTAGTTGAAAGCCGCCCCACGGGCGCAGCGGCACCCGCAATGAAGGGAAGAAACAATATCTTTTCCTCTCTCCTACTCCCTATTGCCTATTGCCTTGTTTCTTCACAGACATTCTTATATCTCATGCACCAATTGAAAGCTATTACGCAGCAATGGAAAATTCCAACAGTTAATTGGCAATCCTTATTAGCTAGTAGTTGTCTACTACTGATAGGTTATCTTTTGGCTGTACTAGGATTACCCTTGGAAGCTCCACAGAAGAGTACCACAGAGCATCCTCTCAAGTACAACTCAGTCTGTGGGGAAATAGTGCAGCCTGATGTGCTTGTTTCCCAGGAACAGTTGAACCAACTCTCTGAAGTTCCCATCTATTCTCCGTCAGATAAAGTCAAGAAAATCCTCAAACAGCCTTACTGCCGACTACCAGCCTTAAGTATCCGCACTGGTGCTCTAACTGAGCGGGAGGCTTATCCAATGGCATTTGATCAACAAACTTTCCTTGTTGTTTTATATGAGGGAAAAAACTATGTCGGATATGGATTCAAACGTCCTTAAAACTTAATACAAATGGCACGTTTATTAAGCCATTAATGAAGTGAGAATTTTTGAGTTTTGAGTGATATTTTTTAGTCAAAAAGCCAAATTTATCTTGGGGGACTAGCCCCCCAAACCCCCCAGTGGGGAAGTTGCGACCTCCCCACACCCCTGCCGCAATGATGGAGCTAATCAACGGGTAATTCACTCATTATTTATTACTTATTACTCATTACTCATTACTTATTACTCATTACTTATTACTCATTACTTATTACTTATTACTTCAAAATCGCAACTTCCATGAAATACTTCGTTAGGTTACTTTTCAGTTGCTGGTTACTGACATTCAACCAAACACTTGTTTTAGCTGCTCAAACTACAAAAAAAGCACCTACCCCTCATTCTGCCACTTCACTATTTGCCACTCCCAAATCTCTTGGTAGCATTGCAGTGGGGGTTGCTGAGGGTAATCTCACTCAGTCTGGGGATGCTACACAGTTGTATTCTGGTCATACTGACCCTGGTAATCATGTTACTAACAGAGGATTTTGTAGCTGGAATCGTGCGGCAAATATTACAGTAGCTGAAGCTGACAAACGTTGCCTAGCTTCTCTACAAAAGCAAAGTGCTGCGATCGCAAAACGCATGAAAGAATTAGGTATTAACCCTACTGAGCACCTCCCAGCTTTGGTTAATGGGACAGATGTGTGGAACCAGTCTGACTCCGCAGGACCAGAGTTTGTCTCTCAGTACAAAGCTGCCTTAGACTTGGGACTTGGAGGCAAAGCTTCCTACATCTGGGCACGGGTAGAAGCTTTCCGTAACGCGAAAGGAACACTCGATGCCAGCGGCTTGTTCGGTATTTGTAAAAGACATGGTTACTATCAACAACGTCTGACAGGTTTAAGGATTGATTCAGAGCTTTGGCGGTGGCAGTGCATCGCTTTAGATCAAAGACGGCGTGTAGAACTTATCAGCGATGTTCTCCGGCTACATCTTGGGGAGATAAAATCTTCCTCCCTAAAAGTTCCTACCCCTTCTGCTCAAGCCAAATCAAAGGCGTTGAACTTCAATGGCAATTCCGTCTCCTCAAAGGCAACTAATACTAAGTTAATGGTGCTCGATTTTAGCGTTAAGAGAGAGAGAAACACCTCTTTTGTTACTGCCAATAAGGAAACAAAATATGTAGCTTTGAGCTTTGAACCACCCTCAATTAGAGTTAAAAATGTTCCTCAACAAAAGCCTACTCCAGCTAAGGTAACTACTCCTCAAAAGGTGAAGAAACAAGGAGGCGGCTCTGGAGTTAATGCTTGGACACCTGAACTCAAAAAAACTCTGAAAATGGGAGATAAGGTTGGTAGCTACCGAGTAGTATCTCCCTACGGCAAACGGATTCATCCGATTACTGGACAGTGGCAGCTTCACGGTGGAGTAGACTTGGATACCCCCACTGCTACCCCTGTTTACGCCATAGGTAAATCTGGGAGCCAAACCACGTTGAAGTGTTGGTATGATACCGGAGGTGGTGGTTTAGTGGCAACAATGACCTCTGCAAGCTTGCCTGGTTTGAAATTTGATGCTCTGCATCTATCTTGGTGTCTTACCGAAACTGGTGCTCCTGAGATTAAGGTAGTGGCAGGGAAACCGATTGCTGGCACAGGAAACACAGGCAATAGTACTGGTCCTCATCTTCATTTTCAAGTGCGTAACCTTAAAACTGGCAAGAAATTTTCTCCCCAGAAAGGTTACGTCTTATGGGCTTTGACTGGCAAAGAACCTCAGTAATAGCCAATCTGGGTTAGCTACCCGGTGTTTTGAGAAAGCACCGGGGAGCTGGGGGAGCTGGGGGAGCTGGGGAAGCTGGGGTAGAATAGGCGGATTTGTGTAACATAAGTCGTTGCACAATTCAATCAATAAACCCTATTTCTCTAGCTTGTATTAAAGTTTGAATGCGGATATTCTTACCCTCTTCCCTACTCTGTTGAGGATCTATTCCTAGAAAAGCTTGGAGCTGACTCCAGTAGTTACGCACAGTTCTTTGAGCTACATTCATGCGCTTGGCAATTACTTGATCTGTTAATCCTTCTTGGAAGGCAAGATTGAGCAACTTAAGCCAATTGTAGTTGACTTCCCGTTGATTTCTTCCTGGGTGAATCTTGCCTCCTTTGAGAACCACGTCTAAACTATTTAAAATTTTCTTCCTTGGAAGACTTTTATCAACCACAGCAAAGCCTCCTTCATGAGCATATATCTCGGCAAGTTTGATACGCACTAGTGCCTTAGTATAATTGCTAAAAATAACTAGATTGAGTTTGGGATACTTCTTCATCAAAGTCCTCAGACTTTGAATACCTGTCTCAATATAGAGAGGCTCTCCAAAGCTTTCTGACAGGGCAAGCTCCATCATAACCAGCTGGGGCTGAAATTGTTCTACTTGGTTAAGAGCACTCTGTACATCTTGAGCGGTGCAGATTTCTCCTTCTGGATACTGCTGTTGTACCATATCGGTTGTTAGATCCAGAATCAATTCTTGACTATCAACCACAAGAATTTTCAGCCTTCCTAGCTCTGATAAATTTTGACTCATCATCAAACACCTACTAGACTTGGTGGAAAAAATTGGACTGCTCTCAAGCACTATTGCTGTTGTGAGTCCTTTCATTTAGTTATTGGGAAGACTTTGGTTTTTTGATGGATATTAAGGAGGCTATACTTGATGGTAAGGGTCATTAGTCATTAGTCATTAGTCCTTTGTACGCTTTGACACATGACTTGCGCGGCGAGTGGCATCCCTTCCATCTTTTGAAGTAATGGGCTTCGGTGCCGCTTTTGGTAACTGTACTTCACATAATTTTCAGTAACTCTTACCCAATAAATATATAAGAGTTGAAATCTTCAATCACCCAAGATTGATTGGTAGTTGATGACGGCTGATGCAATGAAAAAACTAAGCCTATCACTAGTCCAGCGCGGCGGAAATAATCCACCAGTTAAAAAAGGGGGAAAAGCTTACTACACAAGCTTTCTTCCCTTCTGCCTCCTGTTCCCCTCCTTGGAGGGGTTAGGGGTGGGTTCTGCCTCCTCCCTTCTTGCACTAGCAGCCCTTGGTTTAGCTATCACTGTTACTTCCAAACCACTGCAAGCCCAACTGATTACCCCAGCCACCGATGGTACTGGTACTATAGTCATCATTGAGGGTAACCGCTTCGATATCCAAGGTGGTTCTTTGTCTGGAGATGGGGCAAATCTGTTCCAAAGTTTTGAGCAATTTGGATTAGATAGGGGTCAAATTGCTAATTTTCTTACCTCACTGGAGATTGAGAATATTTTGGGGCGAGTGGTTGGAGCTGAACCCTCGGTGATTAATGGTTTAATTCAGGTAAGTGGGGGAAATGCTAATTTATTTTTGCTCAACCCAGCAGGGATCATTTTTGGTGCAGATGCGAGTTTAAATGTTCCTGCTGACTTTACTGCTACTACTGCTACTGGGATAGGCTTTGGTGAAGATAATTGGTTCAATGTTTTTGGAGAAAATGACTACCAGAATTTAATCGGTACTCCGAGTTTATTTGCTTTTGATTGGGAGCAACCAGGAAGTATTGTTAATGCTGGTGATTTGGTAGTAGAGGAAGGGCAAAATTTAACTTTGCTCAGTGGTAATGTAATTAATACCGGACAACTGACTGCACCAGGAGGCAATATCAGTATTGCAGCTGTGCCAGGTGAAAATCTTGTGCGGATTAGTCAGCCGGGAAGCTTGTTGAGTTTGGAGATTGAACCACCAAGGGATATCAATGGGCAGGTATTACCAATTACTCCTGTGGATTTACCGACTCTGCTGACGGGTTCAGGTGCGGGTGTGGAGACAGGATTGACTGTTTCCTCTGATGACAAGGTGCAGCTAGGGGATTCTGGTACTACTATACCCACCGAAGTGGGAGATGCGATCGCCTCTGGAGAACTTGATGTTTCTGCTGAAACTGGTGGTGAAGTGAATATTTTAGGCGATCGCGTTGGTCTGATTGCTGCTAGTATTGATGCTTCTGGTAGCAACGGTGGTGGCACTGTACGAATTGGTGGGGATTACAAGGGTCAAGGGAGTGTACCCAATGCCTTGCGAACTTTTGTTAGTAGGGACTCAGTGATTAATGCAGATGGGCTACTTAATGGCAATGGGGGTCAAGCAATTGTTTGGGCAGATGAAGTAACTGGCTTTTTTGGCAAAATCAGTGCCCTTGGTGGCAGTAATGCTGGGGATGGCGGCTTCGTCGAAGTTTCAGGTAAACAAGACTTGATTTTTGATGGGAGTGTCAATGTCGGTGCTAGTAATGGCAATTGGGGAACTTTACTACTTGATCCGACGAATATCAATATCTCCAATCAACCCAGTACAGTAGGGGTAGATCTTGAATTACCTGATATCCTCCAAGCTGACTTCGCTGATGCAGACATAAATATCAATGCTGGGGATCTTCAAGCTCAAGCAGGGAATATTGTCCTAGAAGCGACAGACAATATCACCATTGCCAATGGTGTACCGCTGAATTTTGTCCCCGGTGGAGCGATTACTTTCACAGCGGATGCAGACGGCAATGGTGTTGGCGATTTTTCCATCGATCAAACTCAAGACATCACTACTCCAGGGCGAAACATCACGATTTCAGGAGCAAATATCACAGCTGGCAGGATCATTACTGCTGCTCTTAATGGGGGAGCTATTAGCCTGAATGCAAGCGGCAACATTACCTTCAATAGACTCAACAGCAGCACCCTAGGCGCAGGTACTGGGGGTAGGATCACTGTTACCAGCACTGCTGGAGCAATTGATATGGGAGTTAGCCCAGTTACCAGCCCTTTTGATCCAGTAGCTACCGCTATAGAGTCCGGTTCTGCAGGTGCTGGGTTGGGGAGTGGAGGGGATATTACTTTAACTGCTGAGGGCAATATTACTACTACAGATGTGCGGTCTCGCTCAAATTTCGCTGGTCCTGGTGGTAATATTACAATTATCAGCACCGCTGGAAACATCGATACGACTGCTGCTATTCTTGGCGTGGGTGCCTTCGGTGCAAGTGGAGGTAATATCGTCTTGGAAGCACAGGGGGATATTAGGACTGGAAGGCTCCATACTAGTTCAGTTACTAATGGTGATGCAGGGGATATTACCCTGATAAGTAGTGCGGGGGACATCAGCATTACCGATTTTCTCTTGAGTATTGGTGTCAACGGAGTTGGAGGAGATATCACCCTCACTAGCAACAGAGGTGCCATTAACATTACTGATGTTCTCAATAGTGGTAGTGTCAACGAAGCTGGAGGAGATATCACCCTCTCAGCTGCTGGCAATATCCAGACATTTGCCATCTCCTCCGTAAGTCATAAACAAAGTGGGGATGTCACCATTACCAGTAACAACGGTGCTATTCACATTACCGATGTTCTCAATGCTGGTAGTTTCAACGAAGCTGGAGGAGATGTCACCCTCTCAGCTGCTGGCAATATCCAGGCAGCTATAATCGGAGCCGTAGGTGGGATACAAGGACAAGGAGGAAATATCAACCTCTCAACTGCTGGCAATATCCAGGCAGCTATAATCGGAGCCGTAGGTGGGATACAAGGAGGAGAGATCAACCTCTCGGCTGCTGGCAATATCCAAGCAGGTATAATCAGCGCTGCAGCTGGGATACAAGGGGGGAATGTCACCCTTACTAGCAACAACGGTGCCATCAAGATTACTGATTTGCTGGCGAGTTTTAGTGACAATGGACTTGCTGGGGATGTCACCCTCTCTGGTGCTGGCAATATCCAGACAGCTCAAATCAACGCCGCAGGAGACAAACAAGGAGGGGAGATTAGCCTCACCAGCAACAACGGTATGATTAACATTACCGATATCCTCACTACTGGTAGTACAAACGGAGTTGCAGGAGATATCACCCTCTTTAGTGCTGGCAATATCCAAACAACTCAAATCATCTCCGCAGGAGAACAACAAGGAGGAGATGTCAGCCTCATCAGCAACAACGGTGTCATCAAGATTACTGATTTGCTGGCGAGTTTTAGTGACAATGGACTTGCTGGGGATGTCACTCTCTCAGCTGCTGGCAATATCCAAACAACTCAAATCATCTCCGCAGGAGAACAACAAGGAGGAGATGTCAGCCTCACTAGCAACAATGGTGTCATCAAGATTACCGATTTGCTGGCGAGTTTTAGTAAAAGTGGATTTGCTGGGAATGTCACCCTCTCTGGTGCTGGCAATATCCAGACAACTCAAATCAACGCCGCAGGAGAACAACAAGGAGGGGATGTCAGCCTCACTAGCAACAATGGTGCCATCAACACTAATAATATTGCTACTGTTAGTGCAAACGGAGTTGGTGGGGATGTCAATCTCTCTGCTGCTGGCAACATTGACATCGATAACATCTTTACCAATAGCTTAATTAGTAATGGTGGTAACATTCACCTCGATAGTGGGGGTGACATCAATATCACCCTTGGTTCAGCTCCAGGTAATCTCATCTCCAACTCTCCCATTGGCAAGGGCGGTGACATCACTCTCAATGCCGTCAACAGTATTACCACAGGAGCAATTAACACTCAATCTGTATTTGGAGATGGAGGCAATGTTAACCTGAGTGCTGGTGCTGATATTCAAGTCACTACCATTGATACTCAAGGAGGCACAGATGGTGCAGCGGCATCAGGAAAAGGAGGAAATGTCGAGGTTACCACTTCTGGTTTCTTTCAAGCTACTGGTTCCTTCCTCGATGCCAATCTCATAACTGCCAGCATTTCCACTAGCGGTGTCTCAGCTGGTGGCACCATCATCATCCGCCACGGTGGTGCAGGCATCACTCCCTTTACTGTTGGCAATGCAGATATTAATGGAACTGCTGCTGCCATTACCACTAGCAATCTTCTGCCGATACAAACCATTATCCCCAATCAAACCTTTTTCAACACCCACACTCAGGACGGGATTCAAATCATCTCTGTCGATAAACCCCTTTCTCCTCCCATACCACCACTCCTTTCCAGCAGGCAAGTGGCTCCATCCGATGATCCGTTTCAGTTCCTAGCGTTTCTGAGTGCAGACTTGGTAGGAGCTCAATTGTCAGTTAATCAAGATCTTGAGAAAAACTACAATGCCCTATTGAACATCTCTAATGAACAAGCTCTACAAATTCAGTTAGAGGATCCCGGCATAAACTTCGACTTGCTCAGAATTAATCAACTAGTGCCGGAAATTGAGGACAACTTGGCAACTGAATATGAGGAGTACTTGGGCGAAGATATCCTCAAGCAAGAAGTCAGTGTCGAAACTATTCGTCAAATTCTCACAACTATCAAGGAGGAAACTAGCACTAATCCAGTTATTGTCTATGCCCTTAGCCACCCAGAACAATTAGAACTAGTAATGGTTCTACCAGAAGGCCCTCCTGTCCGCAAGGTGATCCCAGAAGCCAATGCCACTATCTTAGAGCAAACCTTAGAGGAATTCCGAGAAGCAGTCACCGACTTGGCACGCCCCCGTCGCTACCAGAAATCAGCTCAGCAGCTCTACCAGTGGCTCGTTGAACCAATTGAATATCAGCTCGAAGCTCTCGGCATCGACACCCTCATCTACTCCATGAATGCGGGTTTGCGCCTTGTACCAATGGCAGCCCTCCACGATGGTGAGCAATTTCTGGTAGAAAAATACAGTCTTGGTACTATCCCTAGCGTCAGCCTCACCAATAGTACCTACGAAACTCTGAAAAATTCCCAAGTTCTGGGCATGGGAGCCTCACAATTCCAATCCTTGCGCCCTTTGCCAGCAGTGCCAGTAGAATTAGAGGTGATTACCCAGCAGTTGTGGTCAGGGAAACCCTTCCTCAATGAACAATTTACCTTAAATAATCTCAAAACTCACAGTCGCAGCCAACCTTTTGAAATTGTTCACCTAGCTACCCACGCTGATTTCCAATCAGGAGATGCCAGTAATTCCTATATACAGCTGTGGGATACTCAACTGAGATTCGACCAAATACGGCAGATGGGTTGGTATAACCCACCCCAAGTAGAGCTATTGGTTTTGAGTGCCTGTAACACGGCGGTGGGTGATGTGGAAGTAGAGCTTGGTTTTGCTGGGTTAGCAGTGCAAGCAGGAGTAAAATCCGCCCTAGCCAGTCTGTGGCTTGTCAATGATGAAGGAACACTGGCTCTGATGAGTGGGTTCTATGAGCAGTTGAGTAAACCAGAGGTGACGATTAAGGCAGAAGCACTGCGGCGAGCTCAAATTGCCATGCTGCAAGGGAAAATTCGTCTGGAAAACGGTAAACTGCAAGGGCTAGAACAACTAGGAGAGATACCTTTACCACCAGATATGGCAGCACGGGGAAATCAAAAGTTATCCCATCCCTATTACTGGGCAGCTTTCACGATGATTGGTAGCCCGTGGTAAGGAGAGTGTGGGAGCTGACTTTTCACCGCATCTTTAGCGTGGAGGCTGGGTGTGGGGTGTAGGGTGTGGGGTGTAGGGTTTTTATTGATTCTCAACAGAAGTCTTCATCTGGCAGTGCCTATGAGTGCTTATGAAGCTTTTTTCAAGCGAGAATTTGCACAAATTTCCTTATAAAGATATCAGATAAAATTAATTATTTATGACCCGATACAGGAGGTCATTGTGGAATGGATAACATAGAGTTTTATCGCCATGTAATTCAGTCGTTATTGACAGATTATGCTGCCATCCCGATAGCCAACGGAACGATTGATTGTTATACAGTTTTTGATACGAAACAAGACCACTATCAGGTAATGAATGTGGGATGGGATGGACATCGGCGGGTTTATGGTTGTGTTTTACATTTGGATATTAAGGAAGGAAAGATTTGGATTGAGCAAAATATGACGGAAATGAGAATTGCTCAAGAACTTGTGGATTTAGGGGTTAGTAAGGAGGATATTGTGCTGGGGTTTCAAGCTCCTGAAATGCGGCAATATACCGACTATGCAGTTGTTTAATTTAATTAACTGTCCACTCAACCGCCGTAGATTTAAATCCCTGGTGACTATTCAGTTATTTCAGCCAGATTAAGGATTTACAATCCTTTGGCAGTTCTTTAATTCTCAAAGGTAAGCAAATGCGGCGAGATGATCGCGTGGCAATTATCCAGCATCCGGGTGGACATTTGAAAAAAATCTCCGTGCAGAATAACTTTGTTGCCTATGCTGATGCCAACCTATTCAAATTGTGGAGCGATCGCCCAATCACCCCTCCGCTACAATAAACATAATCTGCAATCATGCGCGATCGCTATGACTCGCCAAGAACTCGAACATCAGCTTCTCTCTCTATCGCTTTCCGACAAAGCAGAGATTGTTCACAGCTTGACCAAAACCTTGAGAACTGGTAGCAAAGGAATCAGCAAAACTCCTGGTATTTGTGGTGGAGAAGCTTGTATTGCCGGAACTCGAATTGCCGTTTGGCTATTAGTTGAAGCCCAACAGCTTGGCATCAGTGAAGCCCAACTCTTGCAGGACTATCCTCACATTACCGCCGCTGATCTCGTCAATGCTTGGATGTATGCCGATGCTCATCCCGAAGAAATTGCAGCAGCGATTCGTGCCAATAATGAGGTTGCCTAGAGCATCGATTCAGTAACCAAAATTAAGTGTAGGGGCGAAGCATTCGAGGGGTAAGCTTAGACGCATTCACCTTGCATGTTTCGGACAGGCGTCTCGCCTATCTGGAAGATGCAATTTGAATGCGTAACAGCTTAGTGCTTGGAAAAGTAATAATGATAATGATTATCGTCTGTTGCGGGGCGGTTCCTGGCTCAACAATCCTGCGCTCTGCCGTTCTGCCTATCGCTACAACCTTCTTCCGGGCGACTTGCTCAACGTCAATATCGGTTTTCGTGTAATGTGTGAGGCGGCGTGGACTCTGTAACCCTTTACCCTCTTTCCCTTTTGCCCTTTTTCCTTTTCTCTGCTCGCAAAGCTCGCAGAAAATTTTTTCGCAAAAGGTTAAAACCGCATCAAAATAATGGGTTCAATTCTTCCCTACACTCCACACCCAACCTCCATTAGAAGATACCATCAAAAGTCAGGTGATACTAAATCCGCCTATTATAACCCCGTTATCATCTCAAGGTTTCAGGACTTACGCACTCAGGTGTCATGCTGAACGATAGTAAAGCATCTCAGCCGCCTGGGAAATCCTACGCTACCGCTCAGGATGACATACAGCAGATTCCACCTAATGTGGTACACACAATCTGGTATATCCAGCCAAGCAAGAAACCTTGATAACTGCTACTGTACTTCCTCAACTTGGAATCTGCTGTAATTCCGTAATGGTGCGTAAGTCCTAGGTTTTTCTCCCCTGCCTCCCCCAGCTTTCTCAAAACGGGGGTATCTAACTCAGATTTGGTATGAGGTTTTTGGGCGCACGTCGGTGCGCCCCTACGTAAATCGATGACAATGTTTTTACAAAATTTATACAAAATTGTCTTGGTTGCGATGAGCGTTATTTTTTGCTATCATTTTTTTACGATAGGTAAATTGTACGCACTTTAACCAAGATTATGAATAAATGAAAAAATTCTTGTGGAACAGGCATCCTGCCTGTCCTTATCTACTGGAGTTATTCACAAACTGTTTCCCACACTCCTTACACAGATAGCACTGCTTCCCTCTTCGATACCCGTTTTTCGATAACTGCTCCGATTGACAATGGGGACATTTCATTACTTTCATTACATTTTTCTTTAAGTAGTCCCCCACATGAGGCTCTAAATAGGACACCAACAATTCCTCAATCTGCTCAATCAACTGTTGAGTATGTTGTTGCTCTCGGCTGCGAAGTGCCGCGAGAATGACAGCATTACTACTATGGACACAAACTTCTGCCAACAAGCTGTATTGGGCTTCAGTTAATGTCGAGTTTCGCTGCTTCAAGATACTAGCCATAAAGTCAATTGCTTCTTGAGTCATGCTTTCGTCAATCGACTGGAACATCTCCCGTGAGCTAATAAAAAACTGCACAAACACTACTCGTGACACTGGTTGCTCAAACAGTTGTGCGATCGCAGTTACAATCGCACTTATCATTTTACGGAGGGGTAACTGAACCATCTCAATGGTGTTTAGCTGCTCCCACATAACCTTGACTCGCTCAATATGACGTAACTCCATTGCATTAAAAATGGCGGCTTTATTGGGAAAAAATTGGTATACAGAACCGATAGCTGTCCCCGCTTTTGCTGCAATCAGATGGGTGGTTGCTGCTTCATAACCCACCTCGTCAAACACTGCTGCTGCTGCATCCAAGATTTTGTCAACCCGTTCTTGCCCTCTTTGCTGTTTCGGCTGACGGCGCAGATATCTTGACGAATACGAATATTTTGTCATATTCTAAAAACACGACGAATTCCTCACAATTTTACCTTTAGCGGAGAAGATCATGCAGTCTATGCTTCTCGGTGCGCCTTGGTTGTTGGCGCACAAGTCGATGCTGGCAGTGAACCAACCCCAGAAAATTTCCTTATATGGAGTTGACTACGTAATCTGGAAAGATGCTGCGGGAGCTATCAATGCCTTGCCCAATGTCTGCCCACATATGGGAGCGATGCTATCAGAAGGGTGGTGCGAAGAATCGAAAGATGGCACAAGTACTGTAGTCTGCCCATTTCATGCTCTGCAATTTGATGCAGAAGGCTGTACCGTTTTACCGGGATCTAAGAAGAAAACGTTGCCTCAAACGAAACCTTTAGAGCTAATAATTCAAGGAGATTTTATTTGGTCTTATGGCGGATATGAGCCAAAAGTACCAATTCCCAAAATACTCAATGAGATTGCAGAAACTTATTACTTTGTTGGGCATACGGCAAATAGAAATGTAGAGACAGATTTGCTAAGTATGCTGCTGAATATGCACGACTACAATCATCAAAATGGTACTCACCGGGATTTGTTTCGCATTACCGATGTGGAATTTCATCAGTTCATCGACAATGGTCATCATTCCCATGCATTTTTTGAAACGCCTACCGTTCCTTATAGTTTGGCACAGAAGCTCAAGAAACCAGATTTATTCCTACTGCCAACTACTATCAAAGCCCACCTAGAAAATCACTTCCCATCTCTAGTAATTTTTCATGGTGAAATGTCATTGGGTAAAGTAGCCCAATGTCATCTGTTTGTGCCAGAAGCCAACAATTGTACACGGACTTACGTTTTGCTCTTTGCTCAAGCCAAGCACCCTGTCTTTAAGGTATTTGGTAGTACATACCTCAATTTTAGCAAGGTTGTAGTCGAGCAAGATGTTGATATTTTGGGTAAAATTTATCCCGATACACCTCAAAAAATTAAGCTCAATAATGAAGTAGGTATGGACTGGGTACGGCGTAATTTTGAGAGTTTCCCCAATGTTGTCGAGCCTAATCTTTCAAAGTAGAGGGTGCAGATGTTCCCTGCTTTAGCTTAGTCCGTAATTCCTATTTATGTGACTAATTGGATTTCATTTTTTTGACTTTGCGCTCTAAATTTCTTACTCTTTCTTCCAAGTCTAGACGATCTGATTCCCCTGTAATACTGTAGCCAATTAGTTGTTCAATCCGTTTGTCTTGTTTTCTAGAATGCTCGATTAGTTCAGACATCTTGGTAGACAAATCAGACATATTAGTGGACAACTCAGAAATTTCTGTAGAATTTTTTAACTGTGTTTCTTGAATTTGTCGCTGAATCGATAGCATCTGTTCGATTGTTTTTTGAATTTCTTCTGGGGTCATAAGTTTTTTCTCTTAGAGGTCTCTGGGATACCAGGGTTATTCCTATTTTACTTTGATACCAAAAATCAAAATCCTGACAGATTGACATTTTGATTAAATTTAGGGTAGGGGCGCACCGACGTGCGCCCTCTTGCCGACGTGCGCCTTGCCGACGTGCGCCCTCTTGTTTTTAACCCAGATTTGGTATTAGACAAGCTTCCAACTGTTGAGCGAGAACCTCGACGTGGGAAGATCCCTGCACCGAACTGACGGTGCGCATCATCGTATAATGGTCTCCAGGAATAGTATAAGTTTCCAATTCCCCTGTGGTTAGAGAACTCCAGCCTCGGTCTTCAGTTGAGGAACTAGCACAAAATAGAGCAACCTTACCAGCATAAGGCTGGGGTTGATAATTAGCGATCGCAATTCGGTTAGCTTTGAACACCTCAAACAAGTGACGCATTTGCTCTATATTAGGAGTTTTGCATTGACAAAAACGCAAAGCATGTATATGAGTAAAAACAGACATACTACACCAGTTACCATTCATGGAGTTGTCAAGCTTTGTCCTGAAAAAATGTGACTAATTAACTAAAATTTCCTGGGGAAAACTCTCGATAATAAATTTTCTAGCCACTACAAGTTGTTGCAACCAAGGCAAAACATGCGATTACTACAGGCTCTTGTTGATAAAATTCTTGTGGAACAGGTATCCTGCCTGTCCTTATCTACCATTATTAATGGAATTTGCGAGTAAGCGAAACTGGTTATGATGTGTATGTCAGAGGTAATAAAGTTATCATTGTTGATCCATCAACTAAGCGGCAAATTACCCAGTTCAAAAATTCAAGAGTCAATACCCAAAAACGTATTGAATCTGGGAGATGGAAACCGATTTTTTGAGATTTGAGATTAAAACTATGTTCAAATCCATTGATATTTGGAAAAGAATAGACAGCGAAACAGCTATTCGCTACCGATGCTTTCAACGTCTAACAGATGGGCAATTCTGTGTACAAAGCGCTGATTACTACCATCTTCCTCTGGAAGATACTCAAGTTAAGGCTTTGGACAGACAATTTTTAGAACTTTTTATTGAAGAATCCCCAGATCAGCGATCATCACTCTACCCGACACTAGAAGAAGCGATCGCAATGTATGAGTTTGAATTTGCTGATGAGTTAACTACGCTCGTCTCAGCGTAATGAATTCTCACTTCTGATTCAGATGGGTTTCCAACTCTTGAGCTAAGACCTGAACGTAGGAAGAACGCATCATTGTATAGTGACTACCGGGAATTATATAGGTGTCCAAATTCTGCGTAGTTAGAGAACTCCAGCCTCGGTTTTCTGCTGAGGAACTAGCACAAAATAGAGCAACCTTTCCAGCATAAGGCTGGGGTTGATAATTAGCGATCGCAATTCGGTTAGCTTTGAACACCTCGAACAAGTGACGCATTTGCTCCATATCTACTTCGGGTGGCAGGAGATTGAGGCGTTTTGCTGCGGTGAAGATATGCTGTAATTGCTCTTCGGGCTGAAGTTGTCCGAAGTTGAGTTGTTCTAGGGGTAATTCGGTTCCAAATAAACCGCTTAAATCTGCTGCCAGAGAATGGGCTAAAGAGGCTTCATCTGTTTCTAGTTCAGACATGGCATTGGGTGTATAGCTATCGATTAAAGCTACAAGTGCCACTGCTTGCCCAGATGCTTGCAATTGTTGTGCCATTTCCCAAGCAATGACACCACCCATCGACCAACCACCTAAATAATAGGGACCATTGAGCTGAACTTCCTGCAAGGCTTTAATGTAGGTAGCCGCCATCTCCTCAATTTTGGTTAAGGGTTCATAATCACCAGATAATCCTTGAGATTGCAAGCCATAGAATGGTTGTTTCTTTCCTAGATGTCGGGCTAATTCGGCATAACACAGAACGTTGCCCCCAATGGGATGCACGCAGAACAAGGGTGGTAACTCTCCTGCAGTTTGAATGGGAACTAACGGAGAATAGGAGCGGACATTGTTGTGAGTGTTGAGCAGATTGGCTTGGCTTTCAATGGTTGGTTCAGTAAACAGACTTGTCAAAGGCAGATGAATACCAAACTGCAGTTCAATGCGAGCCATCAAGCGCACTGCTAGCAGGGAATGCCCCCCCAAGTCAAAGAAATTGTCTTGTACTCCTAGGGTTGACGTATTGAGAACTTCTGACCAAATTTGAGACAATTGCAGTTCTATTGGGTTGCGAGGCGGGATAAAGCTAGTCTCTTGGGAGAAATTATTAACCTCTGGTGCGGGTAGGGCACGATGATCAACTTTACCATTGGGAGTTAAAGGTATTGCATCTAAAAAGACAAAAGCACTAGGCACCATATAGTCGGGTAGCTTGGTTTTCAAGAAACCGCGCAAATGAGCGATCGCTAGTTCTTCTTTAGTAATGATATAGGCAACAAGGCGCTTTTCTCCTGGAGAGTCTTCCCTGACAATAACTACAGCTGAGCGCACTTGTGGGTGTTGAGCTAAGACAGCTTCAATTTCTCCGAGTTCGATGCGGAAGCCTCGGATTTTGACTTGGTTGTCGATGCGTCCAATAAATTCGATACTGCCATCCTCTAAATAGCGTGCCTTATCTCCCGTCTTATACAGACGAGCTTCTTTTGCATTCTGAATTTTTAATTTTGAATTGAAAAAGGGGTTGGGGATAAACTTTGCCTCGGTTAGTTCGGGGCGATTGAGATAGCCTCTTGCCAAACCTGCACCCGCAATATGTAACTCGCCAGGAATCCCGATTGGCACAGGTTGTTCTTGAGGATCGAGAATGTAAACTTGTAGATCTCGAATCGGCGAACCGAGTGGACTACCGTTAAGGTTAAGATCTGACTTCATCAACGGGCGATAAGTAACATGAACCGTAGTTTCAGTAATGCCATACATATTGATCAGTTGAGGAGAATGATCCCCATGTCGATTAAACCAAGGTTCTAGAGTCTTGATTTCCAGGGCTTCTCCTCCAAAAATCACCAAGCGCAGATCAAGGGGCTGTTCAGGTTGAAGGAATTCCTCGACTTGAATTAACTGCCCAAAAGCAGAAGGTGTTTGATTGAGCACCGTAACTTGATATTGACTAAGTAATTGATAAAAATCTTGAGGTGAACGGCTAATCCAATAAGGTACAACAAAGAGACATCCTCCATAAAGCAAGGCTCCCCACAATTCCCACACAGAAAAATCAAAAGCGTAGGAATGAAATAGGGTCCAGACATCGTTACTATTGAAAGAAAACCAGGACTGAGTTGCAGCAAACAATCGTGTCACATTATTGTGTTGAATTAACACACCTTTTGGCTCTCCTGTTGAACCAGAGGTATAGATGACATAGGCTAAATTCTTTGGTTCAAAGGAGGTTGTCACATTGGTTGTATTTTGCTGTGCAATTTTGTGCCAGTCAGCATCTAAGCAAACCACAACATCAGCTGTAATTTTAGTTTGAAGCGTTTCCTGGGTCAGAAGAATGGAAATTTGAGCATCGGCAAGTATAAATTGTAAACGTTCCGGTGGAGAGTTACAGTCAAAGGGCACATAAGCCCCTCCGGCTTTAAGAATCCCCAATAATCCCACCACCATTTCTATGGAGCGTTCTACACAAATCCCTACTAGTACCTCTGCTCCGACTCCCAAGTTTTGCAAATACCGCGCCAATTGATTGGCACGATTATTCAACTCCTGATAGGTGAGTTGTTCATTCTCGAATACAACTGCCACAGCATCGGGAGTGCGTTCCACTTGTTCTTCAAATAACTGATGGATGCACTTATCTTGGGGATAAGTTGTTTGGGTATCGTTCCACTCTACTAATAACTGATGACGTTCTGATGGAGTTAATAACGGTAGTTCGCCAACTCGCATTTGTGGATTAGTAACGATTGCTTCGAGCAAGGTCTTAAAATGTCCTATAGCTCGACGAATAGTTCCTGGCTCAAATAAATCCCGATTATATTCCCAGTAGCCAATTAATCCTGCTTCTGTCTCCTCCATCGACAAGGTTAAATCAAACTTAGCTTTAGCGCTTGCTATCTGCAACCAATTAAAACTCACCCCCGGTAGCTCCAGAGGTGCCATCGGCGCATTTTGCAGGGCGAACACTACTTGAAATATAGGCGTGTAACTCAGACTGCGTTCCGGTTGCAATGCCTCCACTAACTGCTCGAAAGGTACATCCTGATGGGCGTAAGCATCTAAAGAAGTTTGCCGTACCTGATGCAATAATTCACTAAAACTGGGATTGTCTTCAAATTGGGTACGCAACGCCAACGTATTGACAAAAAAGCCGATTAGTCCTTCTATCTCGCTACGATTACGATTAGCAATCGGTGTTCCAACAACAATATCTTCTTGACCACTATAACGATAAAGTAAGGTGCTAAACGCAGCAAATAGGGTCATAAATAGAGTCACTCCCTCCTCTTGACTCAGACGCTTGAGCTGTTGTGTGAATTCAACCCCAAGCTCAAAGAACTCTTTACCTCCAATAGCTGTCTGCACCGTTTTACGAGGATAGTCTGTCGGTAATTCTAATAGGGGTGGCGCTCCGGCTAACTGTTGTTGCCAGTAATTTAGTTGAGGTGCTAGGACTTTAGATGTCGCGGGTTGCCTCTGCCAGTAAGCAAAGTCGGCATATTGAATCGGCAGTTGGGGTAAGGGTGAGGGTTTTCCTTGAACGTAAGCCCCATAGAGCACTTCTAATTCGTGGCTTAATACCCCCGTTGACCAACCATCAGTAATGATATGGTGCATGGTGAGCAAAAGCACATAGTCATCAGCTGCCAACTTTAATAGAGTAACTCGCAGCAAGGGTTCGTTGGCAAGGTCAAAAGGTTGCTCAATTGCTTGCTCACCCAAACGTTGTACTTGAGTTAGTTGTTTTTCTTGTGGCAAATGCTGTAAATCAACAATGGGCATTGGCAAATCTAGTTTAGGGAGAATTACCCGTACCGGAGAGCCATCGATCGCTTTAAAATTAGTACGTAGGCTCTCATGACGGCGGACAATTTCTTGCAATGCTCGCTGTACCACCTCTACTTGTAGCGAACCTCTCAGACGCAACCCTTCTTGCTCGTTATAGGTAGTACTTCCTTCTTGCAATTGAGCTAAAAACCACAGTCTTTGTTCAGCAAAAGATAGAGGTAAGTCTCCCTCTCGTGGAATGGGTGTGATTGCAGCTAGTTGTTGACGACTTGCACCTAAGATATCCTCACTAAACTCTGCTATTGTTGGAGATTCAAACAACCGATGCAGCGACAGTTCGATTTGAAAAGTATCCCGCACCCGTGAAATGAGTTGAGTTGCACCAATGGAATCCCCTCCCAACATAAAGAAGTTGTCTAATACTCCTACCTCATTCAGGCTCAATACTTCTGTCCAAATACCTGCGAGAATTTCTTCTGTGGGAGTACGTGGTGCAACTAGTTCTACATCCAAAACCGGGCGAGATTTATCGGGAGCAGGTAAGGCACGTCTGTCTACTTTTCCACTGGGTGTTAGAGGTAGTTTGTCTAGTAGAACAAACGCTGAGAGCATCATATAATCCGGCAGTTTCTCCTTGAGGAAATTCCGCAACTGAGGGATTAATTGACTGGGTTTAGAGCTGGTGTATGGTTGATTGGCGTAAGCGCTCCAAGGCTGAAGTTTGTTTTTTTGAGGAGAAATGAGCGTACTGTCTGGAATAATGTTGGTATCTTCTCGCATGAATACCACATCATAGTAACCTTCACCACCATTTTCTGACCAAGTAATGTTAATCCGATAAGGAACCTCCAACTGAGATTCCCACCAATCTTCTGGTTCAATCCCATCTGTAGAAATCTGTTGGCGCAGTTCCTCAACAGTTTTGGGACAATCAGGATTTGCTAGCAATTTTATTGCCTGCATATCTCCCCAAATTCTGGCATTGGGAACCTGGCTAACAACTAGTATTTCCGGTGAAGTTTCTACCAGTTGCTGACAAACGGCAGCTACAGTTAAATTATCCTGCTGCCAGTTGAGATAAATAGGAGCAGTTGTGGGAGAAGAGACGATTTTGCCCAGATGCAAAACCACATCGTAACGGAAGCGAGTTAACTCATTTTGATAACGCCCACGCTTGAGTTGAATTTCTACATGGCTGATTTGAGGTAAATGCTCTTGAAGAGCGATAAAGAATTTAGGATCAATGATTAATCTTTGTTCTCGGGAGATGCGATCGCTAATTCGTTGCTTTAATTGGGATACTGATAAAGAGGCAGGAGCTTGATATAACTGCACCGATGTATGAAATGCTGCCAGCAAGGGTAAACTCAGAATATCTCCCAGGAAAATTTGACCCCCCGGTTCGACTAACTCCGCCGCCGTTTCGATAACCTCTACCAAATAATCGATACTGGGGAAAAACTGAATTACCGAGTTGGAGATAGCGGTGTCAAAGGGTTCCTTGACAATCTCTGCCAAGCCATCCGCTGGAGTCTGACGTAGGGTAACTGAGGAATCTAACAGGCAAGATGCCTGTTCCACATTACTAACATCACTATTAAAGATTTGCCTTTCTAGATAACGAATTGCTTCCCCTGATAAATCCGTAGCGTAGTAACGCTGGCATTGAGGAGCGATACGAAATAGTAGTAAACCCGTTCCGCAACCGATTTCTAGTAATCGGTTGGGTTGCAAAGCTTTAATCCGCTCTACAGTATGCTCTACCCATTCTCGCACCTGTTCCGGGTCTAGGTCTTTCCCCGTATAAGAATCGTTCCAGCCGCCAATATGGAAACTCGCCTCTTGCGCTTCATCTGGTTGGATATAAGCCTCATCCCAAATTTTCTGCCATTGCTCAGTCTGCTTGGCTAGATCCTGAGATTCCAGTGAGTTCTCAATGGCAGAATCGGGAACGATGTATCCCACTAAGCGTTTGTGGTTCATTACATCTTCCCTGGCTATTACAACAGCTTGGTTGACTTCCGGGTGTTGGCACAAAGTTGCTTCAATTTCCCCTAGTTCAATCCGATAGCCCCGAATTTTTACTTGGTGATCGATACGTCCTAAGTATTCAATGTTACCGTCTGTTCGGTAGCGAGCTAAATCCCCTGTTTTATAGAGGCGGGAATTGGAGTCTTGGCTAAAGGGATTGGGAATAAATTTTTCTTCCGTTAGTTCCCGTCGGTTTAGATATCCCCGCGCCAAACCTAACCCCCCGATATGTAACTCTCCCGGTTCGCCGATGGGCACGGGTTCTCTATTTACATCTAGAATATAAGCCTGGGTGTTAGCGATTGGTCGTCCGATCGCAATTAAACCTTTACCTGGTTGAACTTGATAGAGGGTTGCCCAAACGGTAATTTCTGTAGGACCATAAAGATTCCAAAGAGAAGCACCTTTTGCTAATAATTTGTTGCTTAGCTCTCTGGATAAACTTTCCCCAGTGCAGATAATTTTCAGTTCTTTACTTCCCTCCCAACCTGCCTCTAACAACATTCGCCAAGTGGCAGGAGTTGCTGACATAATTGTAGTGCTTTGTAAGGATAGCAACTCGATTAACTGTGCTGGATCTTTAGTCGCTTCCCGACTAGCAATAACAACACGCCCTCCCACTGTTAAAGGTCCATAGATTTCTGGGACTGAAACATCAAAACAGATAGTGGTAACGGCAAGCATCCTATCGCGTCTGCTCAATCCTGGACAAGTAGCGATCGCATGTAATAAATTAACAACTGATCTATGGGCAATCTGCACTCCTTTGGGTTTACCAGTGGAGCCGGAAGTGTAGATAATATAGGCTAAATTGTTGGGATTAAATTCGGATAATGGATTTACTATATCTTGTTGCTCGATATTTTCCCAATCTCTATCAAGACATACTAGAGTGAGATTTTTTGGCTGTATTACTTCAGTTGCTCCCTCAATGAGAACCTTCTGCCCTCTGCCTTCTGCCTTCTGCCTTCTTTCAAATTGCTCTATCCCCAAAGATTGTTGAGTAACTACAATTGACAACTGTGCATCTTCGAGCATAAAAAACAAGCGCTCAGCAGGATACGCTGGATCTAAGGGAACATAAGCGCCACCTGCTTTCAGGATGCCCAGCATAGCGATTACCATATCCAAGGAACGCTCAATACAAAGTCCCACTAGTACCTCTGGCCCTACTCCCAACCCTTGTAAGTAGTGAGCGAGTTGATTAGCTTTGGCGTTTAACTCTGCATAGGTTAATTGTTGCTCCTCGAACACCACTGCCACTGCATCAGGAGTCCGTTTCACTTGGGCTTCAAACAACTGATGGATGCATTGGGAATCTGGATACTCTGTAGCGGTGGAGTTCCAATCTACTAACAGGTGGTGGTATTCTTGTTGGGTAGTCATTGACTTTTAGACTCTTGTGTGATAAAGCTAAAATTGCTGCTCTTAATCCTTAACCAGAATATGTTAGGTTAGCATGAGGATGAGTACAAGTTTTTATAACCAAGGCAAAACTTGCGATCACTACAGGCTTTTGTTGATAAAACTCTTGTGGAACAGGCATCTTGCCTGTCCTTATCTACTACTAAGAATGGGATTTTTCGGTCTGCGATCGCTGAAGAATACTTCTTATCAATACCTCATCTAGTCTGTTTCTGTTCTGATTCAGATGGGTTTCCAACTCTTGAGCTAAGACCTGAACGTAGGAAGAACGCATCATTGTATAGTGACTACCGGGAATTATATAGGTCTCCAACTTCTGCGTAGTTAGAGAAGTCCAGCCTTGGTCTTCAGTTGAAGAACTCGCACAAAACAGGACTACCTTACCAGAATAAGGCTGGGGTTGATAATTAGCGATCGCAATTCGGTTAGCTTTGAACACCTCGAACAAGTGACGCATTTGCTCCATGCCTATTTCTGGTGGCAGGAGATTGAGGCGTTTTGCTGCGGTGAAGATATGCTGTAATTGCTCTTCGGGCTGGAGTTGTGTGAGGTTGAGTTGTGCTAGGGGTAATTCCATTCCAAATAAACCGCTTAAATCTGCTGCCAGAGAATTAGCTAAAGAGGCTTCATCGAGTTCTAAGTCGGACATGGAACTTGGTGCATAGCTATCGATTAAAGCTACTAACGCCACTTCTTCCCCAGATGCTTGCAATTGTTGTGCCATGTCCCAAGCAACGACACCACCCATTGACCAACCACCTAAATAATACGGGCCATTGGGCTGAATTTCTTGCAATGCTTTAATGTAGCTAGTCGCCATCTCCTCGATTTTGGTTAAGGGTTCATAATCACCAGATAATCCCTGAGATTGCAAACCATAGAATGGTTGGTTCTTTCCTAGATATCGAGCTAATTCGGTATAACACAGAACGTTGCCACCAATGGGATGTACACAGAACAAGGGTGGTAACTCTCCTAAAGTTTGAATCGGAACTAAGGGAGAATAGGAACGAACATTACCCTTAGAGTTGAGCAGATGGGCTTGGCTTTCGATAGTAGGTTCAGTAAACAGCGTTGTCAAAGGCAGATGAATCCCCAACTGCTGTTCGATGCGAGCCATCAAGCGCACTGCTAGTAGGGAATGCCCTCCCAAGTCAAAGAAATTGTTTCGTACTCCTAGGGTAGGGATATTGAGAACTTCTGACCAAATTTGGGACAGTTGCAGTTCTATTGGGGTGCGAGGAGGGATCAAGTCAGAGTCTTGGGAGAAATGATCAGCATTTGGTGTAGGTAAAGCACGACGATCAACTTTACCGTTGGGAGTCAGAGGTATTGTATCTAAAACAACGAAAGCAGAAGGAACCATGTAGTCGGGTAGCTTGGTTTTGAGGAAACTGCGCAACTGTGTGAGTTCTACTTCTTCTTGAGTAATAAGATAAGCAACAAGCAGTTTTTCCCCTGGAGAGTCTTCCCGGACAATAACCACAGCTTCTTGTACTTCTGGATGTTGAGCTAGGGTAGCTTCAATTTCCCCAAGTTCGATGCGGAAGCCTCGGATTTTGACTTGGTTGTCGATGCGTCCAATAAATTCGATGTTGCCATCAGGAAGATAGCGTGCTTTATCTCCAGTTTTGTAGAGGCGAGAATCTGGTTCCTTACTAAAAGGATTACGGATAAACTTGGCTTGAGTTAATTCGGGGCGATTGAGATAACCTCGTGCTAACCCTGCACCCCCAATATGTATTTCTCCTGGAACCCCAATGGGGACAGGTTGGAGATTGCGGTCTAAAATATAGACTTGGGTATTAGCGATCGCCCTTCCAATTGAAACTGAGCTATCTTCGCTACTCTCTATCTGCTCCGAAGTACTGACTGGGTAAACAGTTGACCAAACCGTTGTTTCTGTTGGACCATATAGGTTCCACACACAAGAGCCTTTTTCTCGTAACTGAGTAGCCAGTTGTACAGATAAGGCTTCCCCACCACAGATAATTTTCAACTGCTGATTACCCTGCCAACCGACAGCTAGCAGCATCTGCCAAGTTGCTGGGGTGGCTTGCATCACCGTAGCACCAGAACGTTCCAATTCTAATGACAGCTGTTTACCATCAGCAGCTACGTCTCGACTGGCAACAACAGTTTTGGCTCCAACTATTAGTGGCAAGTAAATCTCTAGGGCAGCAATATCAAAACAGATGGTTGTAACAGCCAAGATTACGTCAGTATCAGTTAACCCTGGTTTTACTGCCATTGAACAGAGAAAGTTGACTAGAGATTGATGGCAGATTTCTACTCCCTTAGGTTTTCCTGTAGAGCCGGAGGTATAAATGACATAGGCTAGGTTATCAGGTTGTACACTGGTTTGGAGATTACCTCTGTTGTAAGTAGAGAGCAATTCCCTCTCATCATCTAAACAGATGAGCTGCTGTGGTAAGGATGGCAACCGAGGTGCTAATTGTGCAGTAGTGACTAGGACAGCTGCTTGTGAGTTATCAAGGATATAGGTTAGCCGTTCTGATGGATAATCTGGATCTAAGGGTACATAAGCTGCACCGGCTTTGAGAATCCCTAATAGTCCGATGATCATTTCGATAGAGCGTTCAACATAGATACCGACTAGTACCTCTGAGCCGACACCCAAGCTTTGCAAATGCCGCGCCAATTGATTTGCCTGCTCGTTTAGCTCCCGATAGGTTAATTGTTCCTCCTCACAAACTACTGCCACAGCATCAGGATTCAGTTCCACCTGTTCTTCACACAAATGATGGATAGACTTATTTTGAGGATAGGTTCTTGGAGTATCATTCCACTCTACTAATAACTGATGGCGTTCTGAGGTCGTTAGTAACGGGAGTTCATCAACTCGCCCTTGTGGATTAGTAGCGATCGCTTCGAGCAAAGTTTTAAGATGCCCTATAGCTCGACGAATAGTTGCTGGCTCAAACAAATCCCGATTATATTCCCAGTAGCCAATTAATCCTGCTTCCGCCTCCTCCATTGACAAGGTTAAATCAAACCTAGCCTTGGCGCTTGCCATCTGCAACCAATTAAAACTCACCCCTGGTAACTCCAAAGGTGCCATCGGCGCATTTTGCAGGGCGAACACTACTTGAAATATGGGCGTGTAACTCAGACTGCGTTCCGGTTGCAGTGCTTCTACTAACTGCTCAAACGGTAGATCCTGATGAGCGTAAGCATCCAAAGATACCTGCCGTACCTGATGCAATAATTCAGTAAAACTGGGATTGTCTTCAAATTGGGTGCGCAGCACCAACGTATTGACAAAAAAGCCAATTAGTCCTTCTATCTCGCTGCGGTTGCGGTTAGCAATCGGTGTTCCAACAACAATATCTTCTTGACCACTATAGCGATAAAGTAAGGTGCTAAACGCGGCAAATAGGGTCATAAATAGAGTCACTCCCTCCTCTTGACTCAGACGCTTGAGCTGTTGTGTTAATTCGACTCCAAGCTCAAAGAACTCTTTGCCCCCTTTAGCAGTTTGCAGGGTTTTACGGGGATAATCTGTGGGTAGTTCTAATAGAGGTGGCGCTCCGGCTAACTGTTGTTGCCAATAATTTAGTTGAGGTGCTAGGACTTCAGCTGTATTGGGTTGCCTCTGCCAGTAAGCAAAGTCGGCATATTGAATCGGCAGTTGAGGTAACGGTGATGTTTTCCCTTGAACATAAGCACTATAGAGTACTTCTAATTCGTGGCTCAATACCCCTGTTGACCAGCCATCAGTAATGATATGGTGCATGGTGAGCAACAGCACATAGTCATCAGCCCCCAACTGTAATAGAGTAACTCGCAGCAAGGGTTCGTTGGCAAGGTCAAAGGGTTGCTGAATTTCTTGCTCACCCAAACGTTGCACTTCAGTTAGTTGTTTTTCTTGTGGCAGATGCTGTAAATCAATAATAGGTAGCTGCAAATCCAGTTCAGGAAGAATTACCCGTACTGGAGAGCCATCGATCACTTTAAAATTAGTCCGCAACACCTCGTGACGGCGGACAATTTCTTGCAGCGCCCTCTTTAGCGCTTCTACTTGTAGTAAACCTGTTAGGTGCAAAGCTTCTTGCTCGTTATAGGTGGTACTTCTTTCCTGCAATTGATCTAAAAACCACAGGCGTTGTTCAGCAAAAGATAAGGGTAATTCACTTTCTCGTGGGATAGGTTGGATAGGAGCTAAATTTTGGCGATTGGCTCCTAAAATATCTCGACTAAATTCCTCTACTGTTGGAGACTCAAACAAACGATGGAGCGATAATTCAATCCCAAAGGTATCTCGCACCCGTGAAATTAATTGAGTGGCTTGAATGGAATCTCCTCCCAACATAAAGAAGTTGTCTAATATTCCTACCTCATTCAGACTCAATACTTCCATCCAAATACCTGCAATAATTTCTTCAGTAGGAGTACGTGGTGCTAGCAATTCTACATCCAGAACCGGACGGGATTTATCCGGGGCGGGTAAGGCACGTCTATCTACTTTTCCACTAGGTGTCAGGGGTAGTTTGTCTAATAGGACAAACGCCGAAGGTATCATATAATCCGGCAGTTTTTCCGTGAGGAAATTCCGCAATTGAGGGATTAATTGACTGGGTTTAGAGCTGGTGTATGGTTGGTTAGCATAGGCACTCCAAGGTTGAAGTTTGTTTTTTTGAGGAGAAATGAGAGTGCTATCTGGAGTAGTGTTGGTATCTTCTCGCACAAATACCACATCATAGTAACCATCACCACCGTTGTCAGACCAAGTAATATTAATCCGATAACCCACCTCAGATTGCAATTGCCACCAATCTTCCGGTTCAATTCCATCTGTAGAAATCTGTTGGCGCAATTCCTCTACAGTTTCGGGACAATTGGGATTTGCTAGCAATTCTATTACCTGCATATCTGCCCAAATTCTGGCATTGGGAACCTGGGTAATAATTAGTATTTCCGGTGAAGTTTCTACCAGTTGCTGACGCACGGCAGCTACAGTTAAATTATCTTGCTGCCAGTTAAGATAAATGGGAGCAGTTGTGGGAGGAGAAACGGTTTTACCTAAATGCAAAACCACATCGTAACGGAAGCGAGTCAGTTCATTTTGATAGCGCCCACGCTTGAGTTGAATTTCTACATGGCTAATTTGGGGTAAATGCTCTCTAAGGGCAACAAAAAATTCTGGAGCAATGTTAAGTTTTTGAGTTTTTGCTGTTTGCAGCTGAATGCGATCGCGCAATTCCACTGTAGATAGGGAAGCAGAAGCTTGAGTCCTTTGCACCGATGTATGAAAAGCTTCTAGTAAGGAAAAACTCTCTACATCCCCAATAAAAACCCTACCTCCTGGTTGCACTAATTTTATAACTCCTTCGATGACCCGCACCAGATAATTCATGTTAGGGAAAAACTGGATCACTCCATTAATAATCACCGTATCGAAGGATGCAGCAGTTATGCCTTCAAGTTCGTCTGCTGCACTATGACGCAGAGTCACAGATGCTTCTAATGGGCTATTCTCAATCTGGCGCTCAATGTAGTTAAGTCCTGCAGAGGCAATATCAGTACCGTAATACTCCTGGCAATAGGGAGCAATCTGAAATAGCAGCAAACCTGTACCACAGCCAATTTCCAGTACTCGTTGAGGTTTTAGGGATAGAATTCGTTCTACTGTAAAATCAATCCACTCCCGTACCTGCTCCTCTGGCAGCGCTTTGCCTGTATAGCTATCGTACCAACCACCAAGATGCAAACCTGATTCCCAATCATCGGTAGGCTTACCGTAGGCTTCATCCCAAATTTTTTCCCATTGCTGAACTTGCTCTGTTTCTCTGCTACCATCTAATTTCGGTAATTCCGGTTCTTTCGCAACAGGTACTACATAAGCTACCAGATGTTTATCCCCTGAAATATTTTCTCGAGCTACCACTGCGGCTTGTTTTACGGTAGGATATTGATTCAACACCACCTCAAGCTCTCCCATTTCAATACGGTAGCCGCGAATTTTCACTTGAGCGTCGATGCGACCGAAAAATTGAATATTGCCATCAGGTAGGTAACGGGCTAAGTCCCCGGTTTTGTATAAACGGGGAGAAAACTCTGGGTTGAAGGGGTTAGCAATGAATCTCTCATTGGTTAATTCCTCTCGATTGAAATAGCCCCGCGCCAAACAAACCCCACCAACATATAACTCCCCAGCTACACCAATAGGAACTTGTTGTAGAGATTCATCCAACAAATAAATCTTAGTATTAGCAATGGGACGACCGATAGCAGGTAAAGCAGGCCACTCTTGGGGTAAACTCTTTAGAGTCAAAGCCGTTACCACATGGGTTTCTGAGGGGCCATATTGATTATGTAGCGTACAATTAGGTAGTTTGGTAAAGAAATTAGCGATCGCACTAGTTACCTGTAACTGTTCCCCCGCCGTAATCACCTCTGTCAAGCTCCCTGGGAGCAATTTAAAGCTTTCGGCAACTTCCGCAAGCTGTTGCAAGGCAACAAAAGGCAGAAATAACCTTTCTACTTTTCTATCTGCCAATAAATGTAGCAAAGCTACTGGATCTCGCCGCACTGCTTCTGAAATCAAGATCAGAATGCCGCCTCCACACCAAGTAGTAAAGATTTCCTGAAACGAGACATCAAAGCTGATGGGAGAAAATTGCAGGGTTTTGGCTTGAGGGGAAACAGTTGTCTGTGCTAGTTGCCAACAGATGAGATTAACTAAAGCACCATGCCTCATCATTACCCCTTTCGGCTTGCCTGTGGAACCTGAGGTATAGATGACATAAGCCAAATTTTCTGGGGTAGAGCTATTGGGGAGATTGTGATTGCTTTGAGTTGAGATTACTTCCCACTCTGCCTCTAGACAAATAACCTGTGCTTCACAATTAGGAAGTTGCTGTAGTAATTGCTTTTGAGTCACTACCACTGATGCCTGAGAGGAGGATATCGCTATATCCTAAAACTCGCCAGACTATAGTGGTTGTTAGTCCAGCTAACATTGTCCCACTTAATGCCAAGTGATGTGTGCGTCTTTTGACTAAGATAATCAGCATCGCTGGTCCAATAGAACCGGCTACAGCACCCGCAGCAAATAGAATTAAAGAAAATACTGTGGTAGAAATATTAATCGTGGCGATTGCAGCAACAATGCCAACTAACAGAGTCGCTGCCTGCTCGTATTTTATGCCATACTTCCGGGACATCTTGAGATGAAAAGCAGGGGAAATATCTCTAGCTAATGCACTCGAACAAACCAGGAGTTGGGAATCAGCAGTTGAAGCAATGACGGAAAACACCCCTGCTAGCACAACTCCCACTAAGACTGGAGGAAAATTTTGCATCGCATAAAAGGGTAAGGCTTGTTCAGGATCATTAATCTCAGCAATTAACACTCGACAAATTATGCCGAACAACAGCATAGCAATCCAGGTAGAATAGACATAACCCAGATATATCCATCTAGCTTGTTTGGTTTCCTCTGGACTTCTACCTGCTAGTAATCTGACCAAAACTTGGGGCTGAGAGATATCAAATCCAAAGCCAAGAAAAAAAAACCCCACTATTAAAGCAAGTAATTCCTAGGGATTCAATCCAGCAGTCAGACTGAGGAGATTCGGGTCAATGTCATTCAGATTGGAAATAATCTCTGATACCCCACCCCCAGTGATAAGGGCTACTGCCAACATACCGAAGGCAACGAACATCACCACAAATGCCTGTACCACGTCAGTCCAGATAGATGCTCTAAGTCCTCCAGTCACACAATAGACCAGAATTGAGCCAGCAGCAATCAAGGCTCCAATTTTGGGATCAACACCAAAAAACACGTCCAGAGTCTTGGCGGCGGCAGCAAATTGTCCGGAAGTATAAGCTCCAATAAAGATGACAGTTATCAGAGCAACGATAAGGGTAATCAAGCGTTTGCCCTGAGGATTTTTAGCTGTGGCTCCCAGAAATTCAGGAACAGTTTGGGAGTTTTGCTCGACAGAAAGCTGATTGACTTTATCCGGAAAAAATGTCCAAAAGACTAGCTCACCTAAGAAGGTAGGAAGAACAATTAGAAGAGATGAAATTCCTGTACTGTAAGCTACTCCCACAGCTCCAATCATAATCCAGCTACTGTTACCAGTAGCCCCAGCGCTCAGCCCGATAAATATTTTGCCAAAGGAACGATTGCCCAGTAGGTAGTCTGTCTCTGTATTATTGGAGCTCTTGGCTGCTAGAGCACCAATCCACAAGAAAATGACAACAAAAACTGTGAAAGTAAAAATTATAACAATGGAGTTCATTCTAAGTAGGCAGGGTGTAGGGTGTGGAGTGTGGAGTGTAGGGAAAAAAAACAAGGCAGTCCAATGTCTCTCTATTCCAGCTAACCAACAAGTAAATCCTCTTCTGGATATTTAATCTGGCTAGGACGGGAGTCTCCTAATAAAGATGCCATAAGTAACCAAATGCCCACCCGTCCGATATACATAGTCACAATTAAAATTAGCTGTGCCCAGTGAGAAACAGTAGCGGTGATACCTGTAGAAACACCCACAGTCGCAAATGCTGAGACAACTTCAAAGAAAAGTTGAATAAAATTTAAATCAGGGTCAGTGATAGTAATTAAAGTTGTTGCCACAATTACTGTTGTGCTTGAACCAAATACCACACCCACTGCTTTGAGTATTAAAGATATGGGAACCTGGCGCTTATAAATATTAACTTCTTCCTTGCCTTGCAATATCGCCTTAGTACAACTAGCTAAAATTCGCGCTGTTGTCGTTTTTATACCACCGCCAGTACCTCCTGGACTGGCTCCAATAAACATTAAAGCAATGGTGAGAAATAAGCCAGCAGTGGTCATTTTACTAATATCGATAGTATTAAAGCCAGCAGTTCTAGTAGTTACAGACTGAAACCAAGCCAGTATCAACTTATCTGGAAAATTTAATAATTTAAGGGTTTCATCATTATTTGCTTCCACGAAAAAAAAGGCAATAGTTCCTACGATTAACAGTATTATAGTTGTACTAGTTGCTACCTTGAAATTCAGGGAAAATATCATTTTATCTCGTTTATTGAAAATAATATCTCGCAACCATAAGTACATTTCAAAAATTACCTGTTGACCAATACCACCAAAGATAATTAATCCAGTAATAATTAGATTTAATGGCAAGTGTGTTTGATAGTCCATCAAACTATTTTCAAATAAACTAAACCCAGCATTGTTCCAAGCACTAATACTATGGAAAATAGCTAACCAGAGACCCCTATCCCAGCCATAATCTGGGACAAAAACCAGTAAAAGTAGAAAAATGCCAGTAATTTCAAAAATCAGAGCAGTGGCGATTATGGAGCGGATCATTGAGGCACTATCTTGTAAACCTGGTCGATCAAAGGCTTGTTGAATGGCAACTTTATGCCTGAGATTAAACTTGCGCCTCACTAGTAGAAGAAGAAAAGTTGTCGTCGCCATATAGCCTAATCCTCCAATTTGGATCAAGGCGAGAACAAAAAACTGACCTAAACCAGAAAAATAACTGCCAGTATCAACAACGATCAAACCAGTAACGCAAACGGCAGAGGTAGCAGTAAACAGAGCTACAATTGGGTTATTCCATGCCCCAGTACTGGTAGAGAAAGGCATCATCAGCAGGAGAGTGCCTACGACAATTACAGTAAGAAATCCAAGGCAAATGCTTCGTGAGATAGTCATGGAGAGATTTACTTAAGGCGATAATCGGGAAATAACGAACGGTGAATCAGTAGTCATCGATTAACTACCAATGACTAATGACCAATGACTAACCCGTACTTTACGATTCCTTTACCTAGTAGTACCTAAAAAATTGTTGATACTTTATAATATCTTTACTAGTGAAGGTAATTTTTTGTAGTAGTCATACAATCTGCACAATGCTCGACTCTTAATTTTCAATGAAAAATTAATGTAAGACAACCTAGGGATTGCCCAAAATTCCTTTGAGCGAGAAAGCCTGATTAATCAGGGGTTTGAGACACTACTACTAACACCACACCTTTATAGTTGATTCAAATCACTGACTATGTAAGATCTCTATCACACCTCAAGTTGATCGAGATCAGTCTTTACTTTCACAAAGAACACATTTTTCCCTAACTTAGGTCACAGCAGCTTTCAGATAAATCACTGATGATTGGATCGGTAAGACTGTGACTCAGATTGTTTTGCACCAAAAATAGCCAAATTATATGTAAAAGGAGTTGTAATGTGTTATTCATCCGACTCGCCGATTTAATTATTAACCTAGATTTTATTGCTACAGCAAAATGCACTACTGACTATAGTTTGCTTAATGGTCAAGATATTCCTACCATTAATACCTGTTTAGCTATGCTAAATGGTTCGTTAAATGGTAAGACCGAAGCTGAACCTGAATCGTGCGGTTCTCTAGAATGTCTGGAGTTTAAGAGTGATATAGCAATGGCTATCTGGAATTACTTCCTCCAATCGAAAGATGTCACTGTCTTATTTGAGTAAGTATGCTGGTAACTTCAATGACAAACTGACTTCAGTGTTTTCCATTAAAGTCTTCATCCTAGCTAAGCCTTAGTCTGGTTTTAATAATATTTTCAGGATTTTTGCATCTATCTAACAAAGGCATCTCATCTCAAATCTAGTTGATATATTTTCTTGTTGTGTCAGTAATTTGTAATAGACCTATCCGGAAATTAGGCTTCCATTTAGACAGGATAAGGGTTTCAGATTCTTTTTCGGAGATATCTAATCAATTGTTCAACTACCCTTGACTTTGTCATCTAAAAGCCAATATGATACATCTGTTTTTTTTATGAAATTTGGTAAGACACAACATACGATGTGTTACTAGAGCGACCATCTGACAAGAATCAAAGCAGTAGGTTAGTCACTCAGGCTCCTTCGCCTCAACTCTTGTGCAGATGGAACACCACCAGGGTCATCTATAATTTTCCGCTTCAATCTCATTCTTGGGTGAATGTGGTGTTGTTTGGGTATTTACGCTATGCCTTCCTTTAATTCAGAAAAAAAATCTACTAATCTCAAGCTCAGTCATTCTAACTATGTATCTCGTGAAGAATTGCACAAGTTTGACCTTGATAATCAATTAATAGAACTGGCATTGCTGTTAGCTCAAACTTGGAGAGATAATCATCTTAATGCTCAAGCAGGTTCAGAAACTGATTTAGATGAGTGCACATTGGCTGTAGCAATTGAAATGACTATAGCTAGTGAGGTAGTCGGAGGACCGATGGGTGCTCTCATATCTGAGGGTGGTGGTGTCAAAGCAGCTTGTATAGCTTGTAGACGAGTACTGTAAACACTCAGCTGTATGCCAATTTAATTGGTCCTCGCTTAGCTTATAAATGACTGCAACGGTGGAATTAGGAGTGTATACCAGGTTCGTGCTGGGTTAATCGTGGGTGCAATCTACCAAGACTTTGCTAATTTAATCTCACTTCGAGGAATTGATTCAATGACTACTCACATTCCAAGGCCAAAAACCTATGACCAACAACTGAATGAACAAGAGCCAGATTCTGTCTATCTAGGGAACCACAACGATGTAACTAATAATCGCAACACTCCAGTTCATCTCAAATCAGCCTCGTCTGAGTCAATCCCTAAACTAGCGCCATTAAAGCACTCTGGTATTACTCTTAGCCGTCGTTTGTTGATTACGGTTCTGCCTACAGTATTAATTCCTCTAGCTATTGCTAGCACAGTGGGTTATAGGATCTTTCAAAAACAAGCAGAAGGTCAAATTAAAAGACAATTGCAAGATCAAGTGCTGCTGGCGGGGCAATCAGCTCTACAATTGCGGTCGGATGGATTGAAATTGACCGAAATGGTTGCTTCTAATCCTTTAGTAATTGATGCTGCTCGTGTTGGTACCCGAAAAGTAGAAGCAGACCGATTGGATAAAAAGTCGTTGAAGGAATTAGAAAATAGCTTTGCTGCCACGAAGCTCCTTGATCCAGATCAAGCTCTCAATGATTATCTGAGCAAAGTGAAAACAACTGGGGGGGTTGCTGAGTTATTTTTTACCGAGGGTTATGGATTAAACATTGCTTATAGCAACTCTACTAATGACTTTGTTCAGAATGATGAAGAATGGTGGCAAAAGGGTAAAACAGATGGTCATTGGGTAGGTGCCTTCGAATTTGACCAATCGGCTAATGCCATTAGTATTGACCTAGTCCGGGATATTACTGACCCTAAATCCGGTAAATTTCTAGGAGTTGTTAAAGCTGTCTTACCTTCGAGCGCTTTTGAGATAGTAACAGACTATTTACAGCACTCAGGGATTAAGGGTTCCCAGCAAATACAACTGCTTGACTCTAACAATAGTGCTGTGATTAAGACAATCGCGGCTCAGGGAGCTAGTGATACTCAAGAGATAGTCGGAGGTGAAGCAGTTGCAGACATAGCAAGAGCTCTAGTTAAAGCACCCCAAGACCAGGGAATTACTCCTGAACAAGCGATAAGTGAAGTGAAAAATAAGTATTCACTGAAAAAATTGCAGTTGGACTATTTACCTTACGAAACTATGGGGAAAGGGTTATTTAGTTCTGAAGAAGCTTCCTTTGTTCGAGAGAATGGTCAATTACTAATCGCCTCATTTCTTTATGATGGCAAACAGTACACCTTAGCAAGCATCCCTCAAACTGATTGGGTAGCAGTAGCTTCAATCGACAATGGGGAAGTCGCCAGTGCTGGTCGTAATTTGGTGTGGGCTTTCGCCTTGATTTTCCTAGCTCTAGGAGGAATTGCGATTCCTCTGGTTCTGCATTTAGCTAAGCAATTATCTGCTCCTATAACTAACTTATCTGGTACGGCGGAGGCAGTAGCTGCAGGTAATCTAGATATTGCAGCTGAACCCGTTGGTACAGCTGAAATCCAAACCTTGGCTCACACCTTTAATAAGCTAGTAACACGAGTCAAAGGCTTATTGCGTCAACAAGCGACAGAAACTGAACAAGCTCAGTTATTTGCCAATATTGCCACTGCTCGCACGCGCACCGCTGCTGACCTAGAGTATATCTTTTATCAGGCAATTCAAGGAGCCCAACAAATTTTACAAGCAGACCGGATCCTGATTTATCGCTTCAATCCTGATTGGAGTGGTTACATTGCCAGCGAATCAGTGGCTTCTGGTTGGCCTCGAGCTTTAGGGAACAAAATTGAGGACTCTTGTATTGGCAAAGAACTCATCGAGGGCTATAAACAAGGGCGTGTTGTTCCTACCAATAATGTCTTGGAGGCAGGTCTTCACCCAGAACACCTACAATTAATGGAACAACTGAAGATCAAGGCAAACTTGGTGACACCCATCTTTAAAGATGGCGAGCTCTTTGGTCTATTAATTGCCCACCATTGTAGCGCTCCTCATGTTTGGCAGGAGTCGGAAATTGAGTTTCTCAAGCAATTAGCTACTCAACTAGGATTCTCTTTAGACCGAGTAAAATTCGTAGACCACCAACAAGCTGAAACCGAACGCTTCCAGCAACTTAACGCCATGATCTCTGTGTTGCGGGAATCTTTTGAAATCGAACAAGTTTACACTACGGCAATTAACAGTATCCGCTCAACCCTGAAAACCGACCGAGCCTTAGTCTATCTATTTGATGAGAACTGGCAAGGAAGCATCATTGCTGAATCTGTGGCAGAAGACTGGCCCAAAGCTTTGGGAGAAAAAATTACTGACCCCTGTTTTGCCAAGGAGTATGTGGAAAAGTACAAACAGGGTCGGGTGAAAGCTACTGATAATATTGAGCAAGCTGGCTTAACCGAATGTCATCTCTCTCAACTCAAACCCTTCAAAGTTAGGGCAAATTTGGTCGCGCCAATTCTTGCCCATGGTAAGCTATACGGTTTGCTGGTAACCCATCAGTGCTCCCACCCACGACACTGGTTGGAGCCGGAAATCAACTTCTTTAAGCAGGTAGCGATTCAAGTTGGTTCAGCACTAGACCAAATAGCTCTGTTGGAGCAGCAAAAAGAGGCACGCCAAACAGCTGAAGCGATATCTGTTGAACAACGTCAGCAAAAAGAAGCACTCCAACATCAGCTGCTAGGACTCTTAGAAGAAGTTGAAGGAGCAGCTCGTGGTGATCTGACCGTACGAGCCGAAGTTAGTACAGGAGAAATTGGTACCGTTGCTGATTTCTTCAACGCAGTTATTGAAAGTCTGCGGGCAATTGTTACCCAAGTTAAAACCTCTGCTCTCGAAGTTAACACTTCCCTAGAAGAAAATGAAGGGGCACTCCGTCAACTCTCTGAAGAAACCTCCAAACAAGCAGAAGAAACAACCCACACCCTAGAGTCAGTGGCACAAATGACCTATTCAATTCAAGAGGTGGCTAAGAATGCCCAAAAAGCCGCAGAAGTGACCCGTGCTTCTTCTGAAACTGCTTTAGAAGGTGGAAAAGTAATGGACCGCTCTTTGGAAAACATCTTAATTCTGCGAGAAACGATTTCCGAAACTGCGAAAAAAGTTAAGCGGTTGGGTGAGTCATCTCAACAGATTTCTAAAGCTGTCTCACTGATTGAAAAAATTGCCCTACAAACCAACTTATTAGCGATTAATGCTGGTATTGAGGCAGCTCGTGCTGGAGAACAGGGTCAAGGTTTTGCCGTAGTGGCAGAAGAAGTTGGCCAACTCGCGGCTCAGTCAACGGCAGCCACCAAAGAAATTGAACAAATTGTCGAAAGTATCCAACAGGAAACCAATCAAGTGGTAGAAGCGATGGAACAAAGTACTACCCAGGTAGTTGAAGGAACCACTCTAGCTGGAGATGCCAAGCAGAGTCTGGAGGAAATTCTTCAGGTGTCCCGCCAAATTGACCAATTAGTGCAGTCAATTTCAGATGCCACTGTGTCTCAGACAAAAACGTCTCAGGCAATCACTAATTTGATGTCTGAAATGGCCTTTGTCTCGGCTCGCAATTCTGATGCTTCTAATCAAGTTTCTCTATCTTTACAACAAACTGTAGAGATCGCGCAGAAATTACAAGAATCCGTCGGTCAGTTTAAAGTGGGTGCTGAAGTTTAACTCTTAAAAGAAGGTGTTAGGTATTAGGTTTTAGGTTTTAGGCCAAATCCTCTTACCTATTGTCTGTTCCCTTGTTTCTTGAAAAAAATAGGGCTCTGTAAACAAAATATCAGCCACAGCTATCTATACCATTCAAAACAGCAGTTCTAGTAGAAGCTAGCAGAATTATTTGACCAGCCCCTGGAAATTTTTCGCTCCGGGGCACAGGGAGGGAAGGAGGAGGGAAATGTTCGCTGGTCAATTATTTCTAGCTGGATGCACCAGCACTAACGCTCATCAATCCAAGAGCGAGCAACAGTTACACACCAGCATCAAGTTTTCATAGTTTGTAACTTAGAGGTTATTATGCTAGCTACTTCTTTCTATACCAATGCAGAATTCAACTATGAGTCCCCAGTTTACAACTGGGAGCTAAGTGATACAAATCTAGATAAACCTCCGGTGGAAACAGAACTCGAAGTTACAAATCCTGCGAGCTTGACCAAAACTGTTAACCGCCGCACTACCGATTTGGTTCGGTTATATCTCCAAGAAATTGCTCGGGTTCGCTTGCTTCGACGAGATGAAGAAGTTTCAGAAGCCCAAAAAATACAACGTTACATGCGATTACTGGAGAAACGCACTGAGTTAGCTGAGCAAGGAGATGAAATTCTTCAGCGCTTTGTTGAGCTGATTGATACCCGCGATCATTTGACTTCTGAGTTGGGACATCGTCCTTCTCAAGAACGATGGGCTGCTGCCGTTAACATCACAGTTTCTGAACTGAAGTCAAGCTTAGCAGCAGGTAAACACTATTGGGCTGAGTTGGTAGGACTCTCACTCCAGGAGTTAGACCAAATTCAAGCTGAGGGTATCCGAGCCAAGACTCATATGATCAATGCTAATCTACGCTTAGTCGTGTCGGTGGCAAAAAAGTACCAAAATCGTGGCCTGGAACTTCTCGATCTCATCCAAGAAGGTACTCTAGGATTGGAGCGAGCTGTCGAAAAATTTGACCCCACTAAAGGTTACCGCTTTAGCACCTACGCCTATTGGTGGATTCGTCAGGGTATTACCCGCGCCATCGCTACCCAAAGTCGCACTATCCGCTTACCAGTTCATATCACCGAAAAGCTCAATAAAATCAAAAAAGCCCAGCGTAAAATCTCTCAGAAAAAAGGTCGTACCCCAACTATTGAAGATATTGCCGTGGAGCTAGAAATGACTCCTTCTCAAGTGAGGGAAGTCTTACTGCGGGTACCTCGCTCTGTGTCTTTGGAAATCAAAGTTGGCAAAGAAAAAGACACTGAACTGGGAGACTTGCTGGAAACTGAGGAAGCTTCTCCAGAAGATCTGTTAATGCGGGAAGCACTAAAACGGGATTTGCAGCAACTGCTGGCGGACTTAACAACGCGAGAACAAGATGTAATTCGGATGCGGTTCGGGTTGAGAGATGGCCAATCCTACTCTTTAGCAGAAATTGGTCGTACTCTGGAGCTATCTCGCGAACGAGTACGTCAAATTGAAGCTAAGGCTCTGCAAAAGTTGCGACGTCCCAACCATCGCAAGCGCCTCTTGGATTACCTGCAAGCTTTAGCCTAATAGTTGGGAATGGGAAAGTTAATTTAGCACTGCTCCCTTATTCCCCTCTCCACTATTTTTGAGTATTGTGTAATACCTTCTCCACTTGCTTGCATTCGGTAATATCGCGAATGAAACTTTGGAAAGCCAACCGATTACCATACTCAATAACTCGACTGCTGATTTCCACTGGCATTTCTATGCCATCCTTGCAGCGGTAAATGCAATCAAAGGTGATATGACCAGTTGTCCGCAATTCTTGCACAATTGCGTGGCGACGGTCATCACTCATAAGCAACCCAATTTCATCTACTGACAACTGGAGCAGTTCTTGGCGAGTGTAACCCAGTCGCCTAGCTGCATTCCAGTTAACGTTCAAGAAGCGATGAGTTGAAGCATCGATGATAAAGATTGAGTCGTTAGCAAACTCGAACAAGTGACGGTACTTTTCTTCCGACTCTCGCAGGGCTGTTTCCATTTGCTTGCGCTCTGTGATATCTCTAGCAGCACAAACGACTGAATCAATGCTCCCATCAGCACTCTGAATCGGACTTAGGATGTAATCGTAGTCTCTGTTGCTGTGAACAGTGGGGATGCTTAACTCATCATTTACAGCTCGTCCAGTGCTAAACACTGCCTCTCTGTGGGCGGCAAATGACTCAGTGATTTCTGGTAAGAAATTCAATTCCTGGAATGTCTTACCAATGAAGTAGCTCCGCTCAAATCCCAATGCTCGGGCACCTGCAGGATTGATATAGGTATACCGCCCTAGGCGATTATGTACGAAAATTAAGTCTGGAGCAGCACAGAGAATTTGCTCAAGAGTTCCTGCATGATGGATGAGCTGAGCAATAAGTTGCCGTTGATCATTTGCTTGCTGATCTTCGGGAAAATTATCTTCGAGTTTGTGATTATCTACTTCTAAGGAAAATACTAAGTCTTCCTCTGTCTCCCAAGACAAAGATTCTTCTGGGGTTTCCTGAGCAATCATAGCCCTTTGAGCGGTGATGGCACCCAAGGACTCAAATGATGCGATAGACTCCTCTAGTGCTGCTATGATACTTAGGATGTCGTTATCTAGATGAGCCTTTGCCCGTAATTCAGCTAGCTGCTCTGAAACAGTGCTAATTTTGTTTTCGAGCTTGTTGAGCTGTTGCTGAAGTGCTTCAGTTGTTACTGGTGCTGGTGTCGAACATGGTAGACCAAAGGCTTTAGTCAATGTTTCAACAACCACAGTAGTTTTGTCCGTTCCCTTTGCCTTGGCTAGAGAAGAAATTTCCTCAGCCAGTGTTAAGGGAAAACGGAAGGTCATGGATTTGGTATTCATGTAGTTGGTCGTACAAAACAAAAAAAGTCTCGCAAGCTCTAACAAGGCTATTTTGGCTAGCAATCAGTCTTACAACTGGTAAAACGTCAACAATATCTACCGTTTGTAGTATCTTCATAGCCTTTGACTTTGTTGTGATGCTTTATACTAAGTTGGCACAGATATTTTTTTTTGGGTAAATAAAATAATTGAAGAACGACTTCTTCAATGATCTAAATGGAACTGTAAAATGTATCGATCTTTGAGCATAGATCAATGCACTAGATGGTTTTGATAGGCATAATCGAGAGATAAATCAACTGTCTGTGCTACTTTACCTAATTCCTGGTGATGACGATGCTCAACTTAGCTGGTTATCAAGAAACTCTCCCTATCTATGCTGGAACTCGTACCCTAGTCTATCGGGCTATCCAAACCAACACTCAGCAGTCTGTCATCATCAAAGTTCTCCGTAATCCCCACCCCAACTTCCAGGAACTGCTGCAACTTCGCAATCAGTATATGCTCACTCGCCATCTGGAACATCCAGCCTTTGTTCAATCTCTTACCCTGGAACGCTATAGAAATGGTTATGCTTTGGTAATGCTTGATGAAGGTGCGATATCTCTGTGGGACTATTGGCAACCGTTCGGTGGTGATCTCAAGGAATTCCTCAGCATTGCCATTCAAATGGCTCAAGCTCTGCATTATCTGGGTCAACAGCGCATCATCCACAAAGACATCAAACCCGCCAATATTTTGATGTGCCCTGAAACCCGTCAAATCAAGTTCATCGACTTCAGCATTTCTAGTTTACTGCCTAAAGAACAACAACAACTGCTCAACCCTAAGGTTCTGGAAGGAACCCTCGCCTACATCTCCCCAGAGCAAACGGGGCGCATGAATCGGGGAATAGACTATCGCACAGATTTCTACTCCCTAGGTGTCACTCTCTACGAACTGCTCACAGGAGTCCTGCCCTTCCAGAGCAATGACCCGGTGGAGTTACTCCACTGCCATATTGCTAAAGAACCCTTAGCACCAAATGAACTATTAGATACTCAAGGCAACCCGTATCCAGAAGCCATCTCACAGATTATTATCAAGTTGATGGCCAAGAATGCCGAGGAGCGGTATCAGAGTGCTTTGGGTTTGAAGCATGATTTAGAGCGCTGTTGGCAACAATTGCAAGCTACAGGAGAAATTACCCCATTTGAGCTTGGGGAACACGATGTTTGCGATCGCTTCCTTATTCCTGAAAAGCTTTATGGAAGGGAAGCAGAAGTTCAGATGTTACTTGAGGCTTTTAAGCGCGTCTCTCAGGGAGATGAGGAGAATCATTGCAACTCTGAATTTCTTTTGGTAGCTGGTTTTTCAGGGATTGGTAAGACAGCTGTGATCAACGAAGTGCACAAGCCTATTGTCAAGCAACGGGGCTACTTCATCAAAGGAAAATTCGACCAACTTAATCGCAATATTCCTTTCTGGGCTTTAGTGCAAGCCTTCCGAGACTTGATAGGGCAATTGCTCAGTGAATCGGATACAGATTTAGCCACTTGGAAGGCAAAAATTTTGAAGGCTGTCGGAGAAAATGGGCAAGTGATTATTGATGTAATTCCCCAGTTAAAACGCATTATCGGTCCACAGCCCCCCGTTCCAGAACTCTCCAGCAGTGCTGTGCAAAACCGCTTTAACCTGATGTTTGGCAAGTTCGTGCGTGTCTTCGCCAGGAAAGAGCATCCCCTGGTAATTTTTCTCGACGATTTGCAATGGGCGGATCCGGCATCGCTAAACCTCCTGAAGTTGTTAATGGACAAGTCAGAAGCCGGTTATTTGCTAGTATTGGGAGCCTATCGTGATAACGAGGTTTTTCCTGCCCATCCGTTGATGCTGACTCTGGATGAAATTCAAAAACAGGGTGCAAAGATCAACACCCTGACGCTGGCTCCCTTGGACAAGGTGGATATTAATCGTTTAGTTGCCGATACGTTGTTGTGTTCAGTCGAAATTGCTGCACCATTATCTCAGCTAGTTTATCAAAAGACGCAAGGAAATCCATTTTTCACAACCCAATTTTTGCAAGGATTGTATGAGGATGGCTGGATTAAGTTCGACCTTGCTAAGGGCGGGTGGCAGTGCAATTTAACCCAGGTGCGGCAGTTGGCACTGACAGATGATGTAGTGGAATTCATGGTGGGGCGGTTGCAGAAACTGCCAAAGGCAACGCAGGAGGTATTGAAGCTGGCGGCTTGTATTGGCAATCGATTTGACTTAGCAACATTGGCGGTAGTGTGCGAGAGTAGCCAGGAGGAGGTAGCCTCAGATTTGTGGCGTGCTTTGCAAGAAGGATTCATTATTCCCGAAAGCGAAACCTACAAGTTTTTTCAGGGATATGAACATGAGGAGAAAGTGGTTAAGGAGGTTTCGGTTAGCTATCGTTTTTTGCACGATCGCGTCCAACAAGCGGCTTATGCACTACTGCCTCAAGAAAACAGAGCATCAGTGCATCTTTCTATTGGTAATCTCTTATTATCAAATTTCTCCTTAGAACAACGCTACCAACGCCTCTTTGAGGTCGTTAATCATTTGAATTATGGCATTAATCTCATTAGCAACCCCACAGAGAAACAAAACCTCTTACATTTAAACGTATTAGCGAGTCACCAAGCTCATGCCTCCACAGCCTATGCTCCAGCGTTAGAGTATTTATTAACAGCGTTGAATCTTTTGGGTGAGGATAGCTGGGAACAAGACTATGAAGTAGCCAAAGTCATTTACACTGATGCTGCTAATAATGCCTATCTGTCTGGGGATTTGTGCCAGATGGATACCTTATTAGGAACTGCCTTGGCACAAATCAATACCCTCCTCGAGCAAGTACCGCTCTACGAGATCAAAATTCAAGCGCTGGTGTCTCAGCATCAGTTACAAGATGCGCTCAAGGTTGGTTTGGACATCCTCCATCAACTGGAGATTGATTTTCCTGAGCAACCTACCCCTGAAGACTTTGGCAAAGGACTCCAAGACGTTAATCAAGGATTAGCAGGACGCCCTGTAGCAGATCTAATTCTTCTGCCAGAGATGGAAGATCCTGTCGCACTAGCAGCGATGAAGATTTTGCTACGACTGTCGGCAGTTGTGGTGATAGCAGCCCCCCATCTAATGCCATTTGCCTTTTGCACAATGGTAGGTCTGTCGATTGAGAAAGGAAATACAACAGTGTCGGCATTGGGTTATGCCACTTATGGCATGATTCTGTGCAGTGCAGTGGGTGACATTGACACTGGCTATCAATTTGGCAAGCTGGCTGTTCAAGTATTAGACAAATTCTCTGGCAAAGCAGTGCAAGCCAAGACAATGACACGACTCAATGCTGGAGTTTGGCATTGGAAAGAATCGTTGCACAGCACGTTACCTTCGATGCTAGAAACCTATCAAGTGGCTTTAGAAACCGGTGATCTAGAATATGCAGCGATCTCTGCTCAGGTTTATGCTTATCATCTTTATTTTTCCGGTCAGGAGTTGACCCAGGTTGAACAAGAGTTAGCAGCTTATAGCCAAGCCATCACTCAAATTCAGCATAAGGCATTTCTCTACTGCATCAAGGCATACCGCCAACATGCCCTCAACCTCTTGGGAAAAGCTGCCGATCCCCTGCAGCTGATTGGGGAAGCCTATGATGAAACTATTGACCTACCCCACCAAAATCAAGCCAACGATTTCTATGGAATGGGGGTAGTTCATTTATTTAAGGGCATTGGCTGTTATTTACTTGGTGCCTATGACAATGCCCTGGAAAACTTGGAACAAACAGCTGTTTTTCTCCGCTCCCTGCTTCCTTTTGCTGTAGGATGTGCCTTAAATTTCTACGATTCCTTAACTCGTCTTGGCATCATTTCTCAATACTCTGCTGCAAACCAAGCACAGATGTTAGAACAGATTGCAGCTAATCAAGAGAAGTTAAGGCATTGGGCAAATCACGGTCCCATGAACTACTCGCATCGATTCCACTTAGTTGAAGCACAACAGCACTACATCTTGGGTAACAACTATCAAGCTATGGAATTTTACGATTTAGCGATCGCTGAAGCTCAGGGAAATAGGTATATTCAAGAAGAAGCCCTTGCCAACGAACTTGCTGCCAAATTCTACCTTGACTGGGGCAAGGAAAAAATTGCTGCTACCTATATGCAAGAAGCTTACTACTGCTATGCTCGTTGGGGTGCTAAGGCCAAGACTGATCAACTTGAAGAAACCTATCCCCAACTCTTGAGTGGCATTTTGCAAAAGCAACAGATTGAATTTAATGTCCTAGATACTCTAGAGAGCCTCACTCAAACACTGACCAAAAGTAGTAGTACAACACTTTCTGATACCTTAGATTTGGCTTCTATCTTACAAGCTGCCCAAACCCTTTCTCGTAACATTGAGCTTAATCAACTGCTTGCCGATATTTGCCGTATTATCTTGACCAATAGTGGTGCTCAAAAGGCAGCATTACTCATTCCCCAAGCCAACCAATGGCAACTGCGGGCGATGACCCAAATGACCACCGATGGTACATTGGAAACTAATACAAGAGCCCAACTCCTTACTGCCGAGGACCTAATTCCGATTCGCCTGATTCAATATGTCAAAAACACCTTAGAAACGGTGCTAATCAACGAAGGCAAAACTGAGGTTTCTGGTATTAGTGAAGGCTATTTGCTCAAACATCAACCTCAGAGTGTACTTTGTGTCCCATTGCTCAATCAAGGGCAATTGGTCGCAATTCTTTATCAGGAACATCTGATGGTCAAAGGCGTTTTCACTCGCGATCGTTTGACGATTGTACAATTTTTCTGTGCTCAAGCTGCCATTGCTCTCCACAATGCCCAACTCTATGACCAAGCACAACAAGCTCTCAAAGATTTAACTTTCAATCGTAAGAAGTCCCACACCTACGATGTAAGGGAGGTGTTGGGATGAATTACGAACCGGGTAATGCATGATTTTCGATATACTTCCGTAAGGTAGAGACAGTTACGCCGCCACAGGAAGCGACGAAGTAAGAACCACTCCAAAATACTTCTTTCCAATAAATCTTAGCCAGGTGTTCGGAGAATTCCTGCCGCAATTTCCTGGAAGACACTGACTTTAGATTATTGACTAATTTACTCAAGTTGGTGATAAACAAGTGCGGATATCGTACCAATACCGATTAAACCCAAACAAAAAACAACGAGATATTATCGACAACACTCTTGAGCTGTTGAGGTATCAATACAATTATCAGTTGGCTCAACGGTTCAATTGGTACGAGCAGAATCGTTGCTCTATTGATAGATGTCCGCTCATTTGCCATCTTCCTGAATTAAAAGAAAAGCCTAATCGCTTGAGTCAACAAGCAACACTAAAACAACTTAAAATAGACCGTCCTTGGTACAAAAACATTCATTCTCAAGTACTACAGGAGGTTCCTAAAAAAGTTGAGATTGCTTTTGATAGATGGCTTCGGGGTGACAGTAATGGCAAAAAATCTGGCAGACCTAGATTCAAAGGGGCAGGACAATACAAAACCTTTACTTATCCTCAATTCAAACAGCCTCATTTTGTGGACAATAAAATTACGCTTTCTAAAATTGGTGATGTTAAGGTCATTGTCCACCGTCCTATCCCTGACGGTTTCACAATAAAAACCGTGTCAGTTACGAAAAAAGCTGATGGTTATTATCTAACACTAAGCCTTGATAATAAACAAGTTCCAACAATTAAACCTGACTTCAACGCTGATAGCATTGTTGGCATTGATGTCGGGTTGATTGATTTTTACGTTGCTTCTGACAAGACCAGAATTGAAGCGCCAAAACATTTGAGAAAAGCTGAACGTAAATTAAAGTCAGCACAGCGTAGGGTATCACGTCGCAAGAAAGGTTCTAATCGTCGTAAAAAGGCAATCAAGAAACTAGGCATTCAACATAAAAAAGTAGCTGATACCCGTAAAGATTTTCACTTCAAAACTGCCTTACAACTGCTCAATAAATATGATGTTGTTGCCGTTGAAAAGTTGAACATTTCTGGTCTTACTAGAACAAGATTGGCTAAAAGCGTTCATGATGCTGGGTGGGGACAATTCCTTTCTATACTTTCAAACAAAGCCGAAAATGCTGGTCTGAAAGTAATCGCTGTCAGGCCTCATGGAACCAGCCAAGAATGCTCTAGCTGTGGTCACAAAGTCAAAAAACCGCTATCCCAAAGGATGCATAATTGCCCCGTTTGTCATACTAATTTGTGTAGGGACTTGAACGCGGCCATCAATATCAAGGTGCGTGGGGCGCACGCCCTAAAAGCTCAGTTTATGTCTTCAATGAAGAGTCTCTGAGAAGCCGACACTTACTCGTAAGAGAAGTGTAGGTAAGTCACAAGCAGCACAGTTGCAAATTTGTCCAAAGCCAAAATATGTAAGCTTGCTCACAGGGTGAGCAAGCTAATTGAAAAGTAGGCAGGGTGTAGGGTGTAGGGAAAAATTACCGTAGCATTCGCATTGTACGGACACCAAGAAGGCTGGGGACCGAATAATACAGATTGAGGACGCCTGTCAGAGTCTTCCTCATTGATGAAGTGGCTTTTATTTTCCCCACACCCTACACCCCGTCTCTTTTTTAGCCTTGTTGTCACCCCTTGAGCTGAACGCCCTTGCATCTCAGTCTTGCTGACCAGCAAAATGACTAGTCAAAAAAAATTTGCCCAAACCCTTGACAATTTTTGTAGTATATTTGTAGTATAAATACAGAGCGAACAGGAAAGAGCCGAAAAACAGCTCACCAGTAGGCGCTCAAGCTGAACCTTGATAACTGAATATGTAATACACCTTTTAATTAATCTTTGGATAAAACAGTGTTTACTCCTGATGGGCGATAAGCCCCTTGGCTCATTCCCCACAGGGTAAACTACCAATCCATCCAGAGTTCAGTGGATAAGCTGCTGACTTCTTGGGGCTGTAGCTCAATGGCGAGAGCACCCGCCTGTCTAGCGGGGGGTTGCGGGTTCGAGTCCCGTCAGCCTTGTTCAGCAGTTATCTCAGGGTGAAAATTACTTTCACCCAAATTCTTCTTAGTCCCGTGGGCGAATGGTTTAAGCCGTCAGCCTCTCAAGCTGGAGATGCGAGTTCAATTCTCGTCGGGACTCCCAATATTAGTAAGTAGCAGCGTAGCTTAAGGGTAAAGCCCCAGCCTCATAAGCTGGTCTATGTGGGTTCGAGTCCCGCCGCTGCCACCAAATGTGTGGATGGTGTAACTGCCAATATTTTAGTCTTCCAAGCAAAGCTGAAGTAGATGTAACATACCATTTCCTATAACTTGCATAGTGCCGTAGGCAAAACGGATTAAGCCGCTTGTCTTTCAAACAGGTGATTGCGGGTTCAAGTCCCGTCGGCACTATTTATGGAGAGGTGGCCGAATGGTAAGGCACTTCCCTGCTAAGGAAGCATGGGGTCACCCATTGCAGGTTCGAGTCCTGTCCTCTCCGTTGTGTAGTACCTTACCTAAATTGTACTACATATTATCTGGGTCGGCTCGCCTATTAGGGTGGGCAGCGGTCTGTAAAACCGTCGTTTCTATACATTGCAGGTGCAAGTCCTGCCCGGCCCTTTCGAGAAGGGTGGGGAGAGGGGGAAGACAGGGAAGTGTGGGAAGAGAACAGAGGGAGGAGTTAATACTCCACTCCTCTTCCATGCCTCCTAAAACTCCCACACCGCCACACTCCTCATCAGTTCAAGGTTTGAGCCAAAACTCAACTGCCATTCGATTTTGAGAGCGTGGTGTAACTGGATAACACATCAGGCTACGAACCTGAAGAAGTGGGGGTTCAAGTCCCTCCGCTCTCGCTTATGTCCAAGGCGGTTAGCTCAAATGGCTAGAGCAGTGGTCTCCAAAACCAAAGGTTACAGGTTCAACTCCTGTACCGCCTGTTTTCCCCCGGTAGCTCAGTTTGGTGAGAGCGCTGGTCTGAAAAACCAGAGGTCGTCAGTTCGATACTGACCTGGGGGGCTGTCGTTGCCCTATAGCTCAATGGTAGAGCCACGCGCTGTTAACGCGGGGGTTGTAGGTTCGAGTCCTACTGGGGCAGCCATTTATCTTATTGCCGGGTGGACGAATAGGAAAGTCGCAGTCCTCTGAAGTCTGAGATACAGGTTCAAGCCCTGTCCCGGCATCCACTTATTGCCCTGTGGTGTAACTGGCAGCATATCTGACTTTGAATCAGACGGTCTAGGTTCAAACCCTGGCAGGGCAGCCAAATTATGCTCCTGTAGCCCAATTGGAAGAGGCGGCTGTCTCAAAAACAGTCAATGTGTGAGTTCAAGTCTCACCGGGAGTACCAAACTTTGCTCCTGTGGCGGAATTGGCAGACGCGGCAGACTTAAAATCTGTTTTTATTTTTGTGGGTTCGACTCCCACCAGGAGTATGCTTCGGGATGTGGCGCAGCTTGGTAGCGCAGCAGCTTTGGGAGCTGATGGTCGCAGGTTCAAATCCTGCCATCCCGATATACCCCTGTGATGGAATTAGGTAGACATCTCTTGCTCAGACCAAGAGTTTATGCAGGTTCGACTCCTGTCAGGGGTACTATGCTCCCGTGGCGGAATAGGTAGACGCACTCAGTTGAGGGCTGAGTTTTTTGGTTGCAGGTTCGACTCCTGTCGGGAGTACCAAAACATCTGGATGTAGCACCGTTAAACTAAAAACAGTTGATGATTTATGACCAATAAGCCAGAAATACATTATGCACTGCGAATTATGTGAAAGAAAGATGGAACAGTTAACCATCCATCACCTGATTCCAAGACAAAGTACCAAACGTAAGAAAGCTGATCCTGGTCCTACCATCAATATTTGCTCAGCTTGTCATCGACAGATACATGTCTTATTTGATAACAAGCATCTCGCTAGAGAACTTAACACCTTGGAAAAATTGAGCAATGAGCCTCAAATGGAGAAATTTCTCTCTTGGATCAAAAAGCAAAACCCCAATAAACGGGTAAAGGTTCATCGCCAAGCATAAAAAGTTGTTGTTTGTTATTTGTTATTTGATTTCTTTACAAACAACTAACAACTAACAACAAATAATTTTCGCCCCTGTAGCCCAATCGGCAAGAGGTGCCTCGCTTAGAACGAGGAGGTTACTGGTTCGAGTCCAGTCAGGGGTATTGGTGCCATGCGGGGATGAAGCAAGAGTGGCTTGTCAGGTTCATACCCTGAACATCAGCAGGTGCAACTCCTGCCCCCGTCACCAAATGCAGGTGTGGTGCAATGGCTAGCATGGGAGCGTCGTAACCTCCTGATGCAGGTTCAAATCCTGTCACCTGCTCCAGAGTAAACTGTTACTCGCTGCTTAGGCAAAGCTTGAATTTCCTCCTTCCCAAATTTGAAGTTGTCGTTCAGCTGCAACGATGCAATTGATAAACTTGGGTGGATGCAGGAAGTTGTCATAAGCTAATGCCATTTGTCGAGCAGCTTCATGATAGGGAACTCGTCCTATTCCTGTACCTAATCCAGGACAGGCAACGCTATCAATTTTGCGATCGCTAGATTGATTGTGTCGCCGAACAGCAAGAAGCATCGCCCACATTGCCACATAAGGAATGTCAGTGCCAGCAATCGACATTGGCACTCGCATCGTAGGTGTGTGAGCGAGAAAAGGGTGTTTTGAATGACCTGTTTCCACAATAAATGATGTGCCGACAGGCTGTTCACCAAGAAATTCTCTCAGGATGTACTGCTGAACTTTTGTCATCAGGGAGTGACCAAAAAACCTAATGATTGCTGCATCCATGCCACCATCCATCATGCCAAAAGAATTGGCAGGGCTAACTAAACAGTCAAACTCCGGTAACCACTCGAAATAGTCATTAACTATTTCAATGTTGGGTAAATAGCTGAAATGTTTTTGAAAAGCTGCAAAGAGTTGTGTATTAGGAGCTACAAGTATTAGCTTCAAGTGTTGAAATTACCTCCGCTTAGAAAGCTATTTTAGTTGCAAGCTCAGGCAAGCGTCAACTCAGTTGATAGGAAGTTGTAATGGACAGTTTATAAGGATGGGTTAAGCTAAAACCGCACTTAAATTAGTTTGTCTTAATCTCCACGTCTCCGCGTCCCCGCGTCTCCGTGTCAAAACCAATTTACTTTCATGCACAACAGCTTATGTGCAGGTGTGATGTAACTAGCAACATGTGGCTCTTGTAAAGCTTTCTTGCGAGTGCAAATCTCGCCACCTGCTTGTATTGATTTCAAAAGATATTCTTCCCCAATTCCCCATTCTAAATTCTAAATTCTAAATTCTAAATTCCCAATGAGGAGGTGATCTCAAATGACTCAGATGACAGTGACAGATGCACTGGCAGAATTGACATTGCTGGAAAAGCGCATTGATTCTGCAAGAGGCGCTTTAGAGAATAACACCTTAATTGCAGTTGTTGAAGTCGGTAAAGTGCCAACAGGTTTCAAATCTAGAGATGAGCATGGAACCAAAGCAAGAGCAGCTTTACAAAGAGTCGATGATCTAATTAATCGCAGACGAACCATTAAAAGAGCAATTGTTCTTTCTAATGCTTCAACAACAGTTTCTGTTGCAGGACAAGAGATGACAGTTGCCGAAGCAATTGAAATGAAGAACTTCATCTCTTACTACAACAATGTTCTGGCTACGATGACCTCAGCTTACTCTCGCACCTGCCAGGAGTACAAAACTGCTCAATCACGGGTGAAGCAGCGACTGGATAAACTGGCAATGGAAGTATTAGGTAAAAATGCTTCCTCAGAGAAGTACCAGTCATTAGCTGATAGTTTCCTAGAGCGAGAGGGAGTTGAACTACTAGATCCAACTAATTTGGCAGAAGAAATTGCGAGACGACTAACCTTTATCGAGCAGTTTGAGTCAACAGTTGATCGTGTACTGTCTATCAGCAATGCCCGAACAATGATTGAAATTCCAGATTAATATCAGCTTGCTGGTCACTCGAAAATCTCTAAATTTATGGTTTTAGATGGATAGCTCAACTGCGTAGAGCACATGCTAGTAGAAGCATGAGGTGTCGATTCGCAACCGACTCCATCTTCCACTATCTTTAAAGCTTAAAGCTCAACGCTTAACGCTTAAAGTTCAATCCTTAGAGATTAGACCATCAACCTTCAAATGCCAAAGGTTAACCCTCGATAAAATCCAGGGTGTTGGTTGTAGGTTCCATAAAACCTTGAGGTTTCCACCTGGCTGAGTGATCAGCATTCTAATAATCAATTGATTTGTAGGGGCGGGTTTAGCTAAGATGCTTACCTATCACCTGTTTCACTCCTGCAAAACCCGCTCTGCCCATATCCTAAAATTCGATTAATTTTGTGCTAATGAACTACAGTAAAAACTATGAGGCGAATTGCGATCGCTAAAGACACCGTAAAAATTCTCGAAGCAGGCTACTACTGCTCACCTGATGGTCAACGGGTTGATATTGTCCAAGAATTAGCATCCTGCCTAGAGCAGACAAAATGTTATGAACCAGATACTCTCTCAACCATCAAACAAAAAGTTCTCTCTGATAAACCCCAATTCTCAACTATTGAATTTGATGTCAGGAATGAGACAACTCTGATGGGAGCAGAACGTCTAGCACGTTCACAGCAATTTCAAAAAATTGGCGTCCTCAACTTTGCTTCTGCTAAAAATCCTGGAGGTGGATTTCTTAAAGGTTCTCAAGCCCAAGAAGAGAGCTTAGCACGCAGTTCTGCCCTCTACAAAAGTCTCTTACAATGTCCTGAATACTACAATTTTCATCGTTCTCATAAATCCCTCTTATATTCTGACCGGATCATCTACTCACCTGGTTGTCCAATTATCCGAACAGATGATGGAATATTACTAGAGAAACCCTATCTTGTCGATTTTCTCACAAGTCCAGCTCCTAATGCTGGAGCAATTGGGAGGAATCAACCTCAAGAGGGGGAGAAAATAGGTGAAGTTCTGCACAATCGCGGTGCAAAATTGTTGAGTTTAGCTACTTATCATGGTTGTGACGCACTAGTTTTAGGAGCTTGGGGCTGCGGTGTTTTTAGAAATGAGCCATCAATAGTTGCACAAATGTTTGCCGATTTTTTATTGCCTCAGGGTCAATTTTCAAGAAGATTCAAAAGTGTACTATTTTCTGTACTTGACTCTCCTAAACAAGAAAGGATATTGAGAGAATTTCAGAGTCGATTTCTAGAAAATACATAAAAAGCAGTTTCAGATTTTAAAGATGCGGATATGGTGCAACGGCTAGCATGTGAGGCTTCCAACCTCTTGATACGGGTTCAAATCCCGTTATCCGCTTCAAATCTGCGGATGTGATGTAGTAGGTAGCATCTGAGTTTGCCAATTTCAGTGCGCGAGTTCAAGTCTCGCCATCCGCTTTTATACCAAATCTGGTTCTCAGAGCAGGTGAAAAATAATTCAAAGTTGCCCAGAATTGGGCGATTTAGGGAGCAAATGAACACCTTTTTTCTCAACCGGATTTGGTACTACATAGTCCTGTAGCTCAGCCGGGAGAGCGCCTCTCTTACAAAGAGGATGTCGCAGGTACTCTTTGAGAACGCTAACGCGAACGATTCTGTCAGGACTACCAATTCCTGCCCCCATAGCTCAGCGCATAGAGCAGCGCCCTTCTAAGGCGAGTGTCCCAGGTTGGAATCCTGGTGGGGGTGCTTGATACAATTCAACAAGGAGGTTGTCTTCTTCTGAGATTAATAAACCTAACCATCTATTTTGCGATTGCACAGTACGGCGTGACCTAATCTTTAGAGCTTACATACATAGTACGAGAGGAAGAGTACCGTCGCAGCAATGCGGGGGGCGTGAAGCAAGGGAGGCGCAAAGAACCCGAGAGGTTGGCTTAGAGGTAGCCATCCTTTAAAGAGTGTGTAGTAACTCATCGGCGGAGTTCCTTCTGAGTGATGAACGCTATTGCTCTGATAACTTGCACGCTATTTTTCAGATATGCGATAGCGCAAGCCCTGCTGCAAGCAGATCAGCGAAAGCTGGTGCTGTTCGCGTAGCGTCTCGCAGAGAAGGCAATCGCGCAAGGCAAGGTTGTCAAAATATTGGTAGTGGGAGCATCTTGCTCCCTAGTAAACTTAGATGCATTCACCTTGCATGTTTCGGAGACAGGCAAGATGCCTGTTCCACAAGAAGCTGATGATTGAATTTGGTGCAAATTAGATGCGTTGCGAGCTTATTTATTAATTCACCTTCTAGGTAAGAGATTTGCTCTGGGAATGTAGCTCAATTGGCAGAGCAGGTGACTCTTAATCACTTGGTTGCGGGTTCAATTCCTGCCATTCCCATCCATTAAACTAGATATTCATAAGAACAATGAGTTGTCAACTTGAAACAATTCGATTACAGCTTCGACTTTCTCAAATTAAGGATACTCAAATTCTCCACAGACTCTGGACAAATGACCAAATTCGGTATTTCCTATTTGATAACCGAATAATTTCGCCAGACGAGGCACAATCATTTGTTGAAGACAGCCTGACAAATTTTGAAAAGCATGGATACGGACTCTGGTTAATCTTTAAACGCAATATTGATTATCTTGTTGGCTTCACCGGATTCTTGGATTCAGAAGAAGGAATTCCTAGTTTAATTTACGGAGTTCATCCCGATTACTGGGGATATGGCTACGCAACGGAAGCTACCAGCGCTGTTTTGAGTTATGCCCTAGAAAAACTTACTTTTCCCAAAGTGAGGGCAGATGTGGATGAACCTAACATTGCGTCTGTGCGAGTGCTGGAGAAGCTAGGTATGAGGAAAACTGGACGGGAAGTTATTAATGAGCATCCACTTCTTTATTTTGAAAAATTGCGATCACAGAAGGTGCAGCGAAGTTGCTTGCAAGAAATAGCTTAATAACGGCTTCGGTAATACTCACAAATCCTCTTACTCAAATTTGGGTGGTTGGCATAGCGGCTGTGCAGCAGACTTTTAATCTGCACTAGATAGGTTCGACTCCTATACCACCCACTTCAATTTAGAAAGCTGAGGGAGCTGGGGGAGAGGAATTGGAGCAAGTCCTTGCAGTATTGCCACCCACTTCATCTACTGAAGACCAAAAAAGTGAGGCACAATAGTGGCGATTATGTTCTTAATTCATAAAAATGGGTCTGTAGCTTAACTGGTAAAGCGTCAATCTGGCAGATTGAAAGATGGGGGTTCAACTCCCCCCAGTATCCACCAAACATTGATTGATATAAAGTAATGCCAATCTACTTCTATAGCACCCGCCAACAACCCCATGGTTGTTTTTCCAACTTTTCCCGGCATGGTTTTGAGCTAGATGAACTGTGGTGGGCAACCAGTGAACATTACTTCCAAGCCCAAAAATTTGTTGATACTGATCGTCCTTGGTTTGACAAAATCCACTCAGCAAAAACCCCCAAAGAAGCGGCAAAAATGGGACGCGATCGCAACCATCCTCTCCGCAGTGATTGGGAACAGGTCAAAGATGAAATTATGCAACGAGCTGTGTTGCAGAAGTTTCAAACTAATGCCAACATTCGTGAGATTCTTCTGGCTACAGGTGATGAATTAATTGTTGAGAATGCCCCCCATGATTACTATTGGGGGTGCGGTAAAGATGGCAGCGGAAAAAATAAATTGGGAGAGATTTTAATGGCAGTGCGTGAGATATTGCATTCATCTTAGAGCTTGTACTATAGCTGAAAATATTTCAAATACTAGGTTTTGGGTTAGCAACTAATATCTAATACCTAACACCTAACATGGGGACTTGGTGTAACGGGAACATACGACTCTTGCAAAGTTGTGACAGGGGTTCAACTCCCCTAGTCTCCACTGTAGTAAATGGTGTCTGAAGTCGAAGAGGTCGAGACGCTAGCCTGTGAAGCTAGTCAATAGCGGGTTCGAGTCCCGTCAGACACCCTGGTGGAAGATGCCGCTGAATGGACGGCAAGCGGTCTTGAAAACCGTGGTACGGCAGTGATGTCGTAGGGGTTCGATTCCTCCATCTTCCTTTACCCACCGGAAGCCGAGAAGCGAGGCACTGTGCTGATAACGCAGGAGTAGAAGGGGCAGTACCTTCCCGGTGGACTGCTCAGAGGTAGACTTTCTATCCAGTAATACAGCAGATTCCAAGTTGATGAAGTACAGTAGCAGTTAACAAGGTTTCTTGCTTGGCTGGATATACCAGATTGTGTGTACCACATTTAGGTGGAATCTGCTGTATGTCTGGGTTGGAATATGTTAAGCTGCAACTGAAGAAATATAGACCTCCTACTAAAAACATTTACCGACAAAGCAACGAATAACTTATGAGTGATCAGCCAAAGACAACTGATATTGTACCCGGCGCAAACTACTCATCACAAATCAAGCAGTTTGAAAAGGGTTTACTTAGCTTTATTGAGCAATATGGTTTACCAACAGGTCAGGTCTTAGTACAAGTCAATGAACGACTTAGAGTGTTTACTAATGTTGAAGGAGTTGTAGAGAGGATAGAACTCGAACAAAGGCAACGCTCTATCTATATTTCTAAATTTATTGCTGCTGTAGCAGCAGGATTATTCGATGCAGCTATAAATTATTTATGGGATGAAACTATATATGAATTACGCCGACGAGTTGCTCAATATGATTTAGCTTATTTTTATGATGCAGCAGTTGGTAGTAGTTCTGATAAACGGAAAAAGTTAAATACTGAAGCAGACCTCATTAAGATCAATGATAGTGAACTTATAAAAGGCGCTCATGAGATAGGGCTAATTTCAGATTTAGGATTGAAACACCTCGATTACGTGAGATATATGCGTAATTGGGCAAGTGCTGCTCACCCTAATCAAAATGAAATCACTGGCTTGCAATTAATTGGAATGTTAGAAACTTGTGTAATTGAAGTAATTACACTTCCACTATCTAATGTTGTAACGAATATTAAGCAACTGCTTACAAATATAAAAGCAAATAAAATCACTGAACCAGAAGCAAGACAAATTGCAAGCTTTTTTGCAAACTTGCCAAGAGAGAGAGTTAACCCACTAGCTGAAGGCTTCTTTGGTATTTATACTCAGCCAGATACAACACCTCAAACTAGACAAAATGTGCGTCTTTTGATTCCAGATCTTTGGGATCGTCTTGATGAATACACTAAACAACAGTTTGGTGTTAAATATTCAAGATTTATAGCCAACAATGCTCAAGATAAGCAAAAGCTTTCACGCGAGTTCCTTGAAACCGTTTCTGGATTATCTTACATACCTGATGGTATTCGTGCGGCAGAAATTAAAACTGCGATAGAAAATCTATTATCAGTTCATCGAGCATTTGATAACTTTTATAATGAACCTCCATTTTCTCGGCAGCTACAGAGGCTCGTTGGAGAAACAGGTAAAGTTCCCTCAGAAGTCAACAATGAGTATGTCCTTTGTTTGGTTGAGGTGTTTTTAACGAATGGACATAATGTTGCATGGAATGCTGAGCCGACGTATCTCTCATTGCTAGATCAGTTTGACACTGAGCAAGCTCTAATTGCTATTCTGTCGTTCAGTGACTTAGATATTTCAAATCGCCTTCAACATTCTCTATGTCAGAAAAAGTTTAGAGAACTGATGACAATAATGAAAAACAAGGTTTCTATGCCAGCAGTAAAAGAGCTAATTGATGATGTAGAAAAGTCTGGAATACCTCTAGATAAATTAAAATATGACTCCGAAATCAAGCGTAAAGTCGAGGCATTGAAAAAGATTATTGCATCGTAATTACTCAAATGAGGTGTTTTCATGGTAAATATAACTGTCGATGAAATACAGCGTGATCCCCTAAAATACTTGCGTCAAGTAGAAGCAGGTGAAACTCTTATAATTATGCGCTATAATCAACCAATCGCTGAACTTAGACCGATTACTAGTAGTATGCAACTGCGACCATTTGGTTTGTGTGCAGGTGAGTTTACTGTTCCAGATGATTTTGATGCTCCTTTACCAGAAGATATTCTCAGTTCATTCGAGGGTAAATGAGGATTCTGCTGGATACGCATATATTCTTATGGTTCATCAGTGGCGATACCAAGTTATCAAACGATCTTCGGGATGCCATTCGTGATCCAGACAATGAAATATATCTAAGTGCAGTTTCAGTTTGGGAAGCAATGATCAAGTACCAGTTAGGTAAATTGCCTCTACCGGAGCATCCGGGAACGTATTTACCCAAACAGCGAGATTCTTCATCAGATTGCCAGTCTTGCTCTTGATGAAAGTAGTGTGGTTCAACTGATGAATCTACCACCGTTACATCGTGATCCGTTTGACAGAATGCTGATTTGTCAAGCATTACAGAATGGTTTGACTATTGCGACAGTAGATACAGCAATTCATGCATATAAAGTAAGTGTCATCTAGCCACGCAACACAACTTCACCTTGAGTAATGAGGAGTAGTAGGGTTTCCCCTTGCTCAGTATACAAGATATGCGATCGCACTTGAAAATCCTGAGAATACAGATAGAGTATCTTGTGAACGTGTGAACGCGGCGTGAAATTTTGAGAGATTGTCAGATTGTCAAATCTTCTGTGACTAGTTATCCTTCGGTCAGGAACAATTAGTTGGAGAGAGCTCAAATGATACCCAACACTTCCCTAGAGGAACGGCTTGCAGTGGTAGAAGCTACAATTGCTGAGTTACAGAAGAAAATTGCAGATCCTCAGCCAGGAAATTGGTTACAACAAATTACTGGCTCTTTTAAGGATGAACCTGCTTTTGAAGAGGTACTTGCTTACGGACGAGCAATTCGCCAAGGAGATGAGTCTTTGCTCGAAGTGCCAGACGAGCTATGAAATATTTGTTGGATACAGATCATCTAAGCATTCTTCAGCGACAAGCAGGGCAAGATTACAATAACCTTTCAATGCGGATGGCTCAATACCCACTCTCAGATTTTGCTGTATCGATTGTGACGTTTCATGAGCAGATGCTTGGAAGTCACGCTTATATTAATCGTGCTCGTAATCTGAATGATGTAGTGAAAGGATATGAAATGATGGCACGACTTGTCGGCGATTTCAAAGTGTTGCCCCTCGTCTCATTTGATAGGGGTGCAGCTACGACATTTGATCAACTACAAGCACAACGGATTCAACTGGCAAAAATGGATGCACGGATTGCGGCAATTGCGCTGTGCCGTGGATTGATTCTGTTAACTCGAAATCACCGAGATTTTGGTAAAGTGTCGGGATTAGTGATCGAAGATTGGACAGTTTGAAGCATCAACAGAACTTGAATTAACTAAATTGTGTCTCAAATGGTTAATTCTAAAGCCAATGTCTGATTCCATAAGTCTCGTTCCGCCAGTTCTTCCTGCCAAAGTTCTTCATTCTGTTTTAAAGCAGCAAACGCTTGGTTGGCTTGTACAAGAAAAATATATCTACGATAATTCTCAATTGCCTTATCCAAAACAGTCTGAATTGTCTCGCCAGATGCTTCTGCTAAATTAATGAGAGTTTTGTGAGCATTGTCGCTGAGGCTAAGGGTTAAATCAGGCATAGCTAAACCTTGCAAATTCTACCTGTACAATTGTAGTCAAAGTGATATCGTTGCTCTCAAAGTTTAAGAGATAGTAAGGTGAGTATTGAGTTCAATTGCATTGCAAAAACTGTTAAGGCTATTGAGTAAAGCATTGTAGTAAGGATAAGCATCATCCCGCTGACTCTGGAGCTGGACATACAAGAGCAGTTCTGGCTGTGTAACTAAATGCTCTTTGGGGACATCTAAACCTGCTGTGGTTAGGCGCTCTGAGGCGATCGCTACTAATAAAGCCCCAATCGTATCAGTCTTGCCGTTATGAAGATCGTCTAGTCCAGTTAGAATCAGGTCTGCTCCTGGCAATTCATTCAAGTTCATTTATCTTTCTTCTGTCATGCTGAACGATAGTGAAGCATCTCAGCTATCTGGGAAATCCTTTGCTACCGCTCCGGATGACGTAATTTCGTTACGGTGCGTAAGTCCTATAACTTTAAAAATAGCACTCTCGACTGCATTAATAAAGTCCTGTGCTAGCTCTTTGTTGTGTTCGGCATAAAACTCAACAGCTTGAGAATATTCGGTTAGTGCTAATGGTATGAAAAATATATTTCACGATTCTAACAATTGTCTAACTTGAGCGAGTGCTTCTTCTCCCGGAATGGCTTTTACTGTACCGCTTCGGATTTCATCTATACGTTTTTTAGTTTTTTCAATCCAAAGTTCTTGAATTGTTTCATCAATGTGAGTTGTATCTTCATCAACCTCTAGACTTTCCATCAACTTTTCTACCAAAAGCACTCTGGAAACATTCGGTAAAGTCAGAGCTTCATATAAAATTTCATTAACAGTCCGCATAACTCAACTTCTCCAAAATTGAATATTGCTAGGTGACACACTTAAAATGATGGAATAGAGTAAGTAGTGCGAGCATCTTGCTCGCGCGTTTTGGATGACAGGCAAGATGCCTGTTCCACAAGAAACTGATGATTGAATGTGGAACCGGCTGCGAAATAATCGGGGCTACACTGACCATCACGGCATTAAAATAAACTACCACTAAAATAAATCTTATTACTGTACATTTACTATTAACACGATTAAAATTATCAAAAACAGACAGCTCAAACCAATTAATATAATGAGTAATTGCCGATTTTGAGTATGGACTTGTTGCCAGATTTGGGAATAGGAAACTTCAGCATTCCCAATTTGGAAGAGGGCAAACTTTTGAAACCACATCGGGAATAATTTATTCAGTAACATTAACGCTATAACTTTACTGAAGAACAGCTTATTACTTGCTCGTTTATTACCGCCAAACCCAATTTCAGATAAACGTGCGATCGCATCTGTATCTGGTTTCCGCATCGCAGTGTAAGAGGGTAAAGCTACAGTCAAATCTCCCTGAGCTTGCGCCAAAGTTTCAGCAAAAATTCGGCAGCTTTCCAGTGCTACATTGCACCCTTGCCCCAAGGAAGGCCAAACTGAGTGCGCGGCATCCCCCAGGAGGACAACGCCATCGCTTCCCTCAAACCTACTGCAAATGGTGGTTATCCCCCCATACGCAGCCTTTTGTGCTAGCAAATCTTGAGCAAATCCTGACGGTAAACCTTTCTGGTCTAATTCAGGAAAAATATCAGGAAACTTCTCAGCAAACAAGGCTGCCACAGCTTCTTCTGTTTGAATTTGCTCGTAGTTTACCTCCCCCTCCTCAGGCAAAATCAAAACGCCATTGAGTGATCCATCAGCTTTGGGGGGAGCCAGCAACGTTATGGGTTGAACACCACCCCAGGTGTGAAAACAATCAGCCCAAGTTTCTGTAGCACCTGGTAAATCTTTTGCCAATCCTAACTGACAAATTTTAAACCTCATGTTGTCTCGATTTTGTTGCACTTGAAATTCCTGAATTTGGTCTTCCATTGCAGTCCTAACTGTACTGAAGATCCCATCTGCCCCAATCAGTAAATCAAATTCTTGCTGATGTTCTCCAAACTCTCCTTGGAAGAGCGCAATCCTTTCTTTGAAGTTAACCTGATGTAAGGTTTGCTGAAAGTGATACTGAATTTGTTGAGGAAAGCGATGTTTTCCCTCCTGAATTAAGGATTGAGCCAAGGTGTAACGATCAATCGACACCGAATTGGCAAACCCCTGACTGAAGGTTGCGCCTTTGAGAGTATGCCGCACATTGCCTTTAAGAATTACTCGCTTTTCCGACGGTAGCTCAACTCCAGCTTGTTCTAAGGCTCTCAAACCTCGATCGTTGAGCACAATATTGTATGAACGCCGATAGCCAGAAGATTCAGGTTCAGCCCTTCGTCGTTCATGAACAGAAACTTGCCAGTCCATTTTTGCCAGATATAACGCGACTAGAGTTCCAGTCGGACCTCCCCCTACCACCACGACCCTTCTTTCCTTGTTGGATAGTTGAGTTTGCACGGTTTGAGCCTGTTCCATGGTGAAGTTCAAAATCTGAGCCATTCTTGTAGATTTAGATGCTAACTATAAACAACCTTAGATCGTCTGTATTTTTTGTGTTTATAGTTTGAAAACACCTTTTCCCTAAGCTTTCCCAGCTCCCTCAGCTCCCTCATTGTCCAACTGAACCCATCACCACAGTTCGGGAACCCGTACAAGAGAATTTATTGCCATAGCCTGCTGAGTTTGAGTAAATTAGCACTCAAGAGCCGAGAGTGCTAAATTAGCTCAAAGAAGTAGATAGTGAGGAATTTGTATGGCAGCTGTAACACTGAGTGTAACTGAGGTTAAGCCCTTAGGCGATCGCGTTTTCGTTAAGATCAGCGCTGGTGAAGAGAAAACCGCTGGTGGCATTCTCTTACCCGATACCGCTAAAGAGAAGCCCCAAATTGGCGAAATTGTTAATGTTGGTCCTGGCAAGCGCAAAGATGATGGCTCTTATGTCGCCATAGAAGTCAAAGTTGGTGACAAGGTTCTTTACTCCAAGTACGCCGGTACTGATATCAAGCTCGGCTCAGAAGAGTATGTTCTGCTCTCCGAAAAGGACATCCTGGCAGTGGTTAGCTAGTGCTTGAAGGCAAACAACAAATAACCAACAACTAACAACCAAAAACGGACAAATCTATGGCTAAGCGTATTATTTACGAAGAAAATGCTCGCAGAGCTCTGGAAAAGGGCATGGATATCCTCGCAGAATCCGTAGCAGTTACCCTTGGACCTAAAGGTCGTAACGTGGTTCTGGAGAAAAAGTTTGGAGCACCTCAAATCGTTAATGACGGTGTAACTATTGCCAAAGAGATTGAACTTGAAGACCACGTTGAGAATACTGGCGTCTCTTTGATTAGGCAAGCAGCTTCTAAGACCAATGATGCGGCTGGTGATGGAACCACCACAGCAACTGTGTTGGCTCATGCCATGGTCAAAGAAGGTTTGCGCAATGTAGCTGCTGGAGCCAATGCCATTGCCCTCAAGCGCGGCATCGATAAAGCTACCAACTTTTTGGTCGAAAAGATTGCCGAACATGCTCGCCAGATTGAAGATTCTAAAGCCATTGCTCAAGTCGGTGCTATTTCTGCCGGTAATGACGAGGAAGTCGGTCAGATGATTGCTGATGCGATGGACAAGGTGGGCAAAGAAGGGGTAATTTCCCTCGAAGAAGGGAAGTCAATGACCACTGAACTGGAAATCACAGAAGGGATGCGCTTTGACAAAGGCTACATCTCTCCCTACTTCGCCACTGACACGGAGCGGATGGAAGCAGTTCTAGATGAGCCTTATATCCTGATCACCGATAAGAAAATCACTCTGGTACAAGACTTAGTACCAGTGCTCGAGCAAGTTGCTCGTTCTGGCAAACCCCTGGTTATTATTGCTGAAGATATTGAGAAAGAAGCCCTGGCAACCCTAGTAGTCAATCGCCTACGGGGTGTACTCAACGTAGCAGCAATTAAAGCTCCTGGCTTTGGCGATCGCCGTAAGGCTATGCTGGAAGACATTGCTGTCCTCACTGGTGGTCAAGTGATTACTGAAGACGCAGGTCTGAAGTTAGAAAATGCCAAGTTGGAAATGCTCGGCAAAGCCCGTCGCCTCACCATCACCAAGGACAACACTACCATTGTTGCCGAAGGTAATGAAGCGGATGTCAAGAGTCGTTGTGACCTTATTCGCCGTCAGATTGATGAAAGCGATTCTTCCTACGACAAGGAAAAACTGCAAGAGCGTCTGGCCAAACTTGCTGGTGGCGTTGCTGTAGTCAAAGTAGGTGCGGCTACTGAAACCGAAATGAAAGACCGCAAGCTACGCTTAGAAGATGCTATCAACGCGACTAAGGCAGCTGTAGAGGAAGGAATTGTTCCTGGTGGTGGTACTACCCTTGCTCACCTAGCTCCTCATCTAGATACCTTCGCCGGGGAAAAACTAAGTGGTGAAGAACTTCTAGGGGCTCAGATTGTTTCCCGTGCTCTGGCATCTCCCCTAAAGCGAATTGCTGAGAACTCTGGTCAAAATGGTGCTGTGATTGCTGAGCGAGTCAAGGAAAAGCAATTCGATATTGGCTTCAACGCAGCAATCAACGAGTTCGTCGATATGTTTGATGCTGGTATCGTTGATCCAGCTAAAGTAACTCGTTCTGCTCTGCAAAATGCAGCTTCCATCGCTGGTATGGTCCTAACCACTGAGTGCATTGTGGTTGAAAAACCTGAGCCGAAGGATGGTGCTGCTGGTGCTGGTATGGGTGGCGACTTCGACTACTAATTAGTTATTAGTCATTGGTCATTTGACCCCAACCCAAAAATTTAGCTCGCATTTGTGCTTATCTTAGTGCCATTCTGCTAAGCCGCCCTAAAGGCGGCTTTTGTCCTATTTTTTCCTATATTTAATCAAATGGTGGTATCAGTTGGTGTACTCATTGACTTACGCTTAAGGTCAGAAGCTGGGGGTCATGTGAAATGCTGGGAGCGATTTGCCGAAGCAGCGATCGGTCTAGAAGACGAGGTAGATTTGACCTTACACTTTCTAGGGGAGCAGGAAGAGGAAATCATAATAGCAAAGAATGTACGTTACATCCGGCATCGAGCTCGCTTTGGCACGGATCGCCTTCCTTTTCTCAAGGATGTGGCAGATCAAACGGATCTGGCTAACCTCAACCCTAAGTTGTACCCCTACCTAGCGAAGCATGACGTACTCCATACCACCCATCAGCTTTTTACCTTTGGCAAAACAGCTCTGAAGTTTGCCCACCAGAATCACAAGCCTCTAGTAGCTTCAATTCATACAGATGTGCCCAGATACACGGAGATCTACACGCGGCAGGTATTACAAAAATTTGTGGGCAAGGGGTTAGTGTATCAACTTTTAGCAGAAACCTTCAAGATTCCCCAGCAGCGCCGTCAAGCCATGGAGCAACAACTCAAGAGCTACTGGCATCACACCCAGCATGTTTGGGCTTCCCAGCCGGAGGATTATGACCAGGTTGCCCAGATTATTGGCACAGAGCGAGTTTCCCTGTTACCAAGAGGGATTGATAAAATGTGGTTTCATCCTGACAAAAGCGATCGTCAGCAACTGCAACAAACTTATGGGGTGCCTAGAGATGTACCTCTGGTGTTGTTTGTGGGACGGTTGAACCCTTGTAAGAATGTCATGGTGGTTGCTGAGGCACTGAGAAATTTACTCATTCAAGGTATTGAGGTTCACGGTTTGTTTGTTGGACAAGGACCAAACCAGTCAGAAATCCAGACTATGCTGGGTTCAGCAGCAACTTTCACCGGATGGTTACCCTACCCTGAGTTGGCTTCAATTTATTCGAGTGCAGATCTGTTTGTGTTCCCCTCTGAAACTGAAACCTACGGTAATGTGGTGGTGGAAGCCAAAGCCTGTGGTTTGCCTGTGGTAGTCTCATCCCAGGGAGGAGCTGCTCAGCTTATCCAGAGGGAAGGAGAAGACGGTATCCATGTGCAGGGTAATGATCCTCAGGAATGGGCTAAGGCTATTGCCCCTCTATTGAAAGATACCAGCAAGCTTAAGAGCATGGGACAGGCTGCTCGTCGCCACATTGAGACAACTTGGCCTTCCTGGCAGGAGGTACTAGTACAAGAGCTGTTACCTGTTTGGCAAGCTGTTGCTAAAGATTCTGGAGTGCTCATAAAGGGGTTTGGAAAGGCGGATTTGGTATAAACTTATCAGTGTTCCTCCAACCAACTTGACAAATCCTGTAAATTATTGAAATCTAAAAAATCTTCTCCTAAACTTTCCACATCTTCAATGGATAAACCTTCAACTTGGCTACTTATTGCGACTGGAATTTCTCCAAAGCGCTTTTTGAGTTGACGTTTAACTAGAGCAAGCGCTTCAGTTAGTCGTCCTTCTTTCTTTCCTTCTTTTTTACCTTCTTTCTTTCCTTCTTCTTTACCTTCTTCTTTTGCATAAGTGATCCGCCCTTTCTCATCTTGCAACATCATTCCTCGGCGATCAACCATTTCTAACTCTTCTACTGTCATTTTGGCTTGGTTAGCAAGATTTAAGGCTAGCTCTATCTCAGACACCTTCCTTAAACTCTCAGGAATCCGATCTAAACTGGCGGCTTCTTTGAGAAAATAAATCCACTTATCTGTCAAACTCTTTGACTCTGAGAGGGTTTTGTTAAATTTCGGTAGTTCTACAAAAATCAACTGTAATTCTTCATCGAGAAATTTAAATTTTTTCTTTTTTTCCTGAAATACAAATTGACTGATTACCTCTTTCGTATTTTTCAAGAGAATAAAATCTGTGATCGTCACTGCGATAGTTGGATTGAGAAGTGGGTAATTCTCTCCTTTGACTAACTGGTTAGAATAAGCTTTTGCCAAATTGTAAGCCACTCGTTTATTAAAAGCAGTCATCGATGCTATTTGCATTTCAATGATGACAATAGACCCATCAGCTAAAACAGCTTTTACGTCCAAATAAGTATCTTTTAAGGTCATCACCTGACCAGGATTATAAGGATTGACAATAGTTAAAGATTGAATAACTTGATTGCCCTCATAAATGATCGCATTGAGGAAGCTGATTAGGATATCTTTGCTTTGTTTAGAACCAAATATTTTTTTAAAGGCATAATCGACCTTGGGGCTGATAAATCTCATTGTTTTCTCCCTTTTTGGCCTGAAATTATAGGGACAAGATGTAGGGGTGAATGGTTTACCTCTATATCTTATCGATTGTAACCCGGATATTGATAATTTAATTTGTATATTCTAAAAACAAGACAAGAGCACTTAATCCTTCTTCCCATCTCCCTTGTCAGTCAATACTCAGTAGAGAGAAAATTTTTTGATGCTCCTTCCTCCGAAGGTATTAGGTATTAAATGCATAGTTGACTGGCTAGTAGGAGAGACACAGAGTTAGCCTGGATAAGTGCAACTTAGTCTCGAACCTGACGACATAGCTAGGAGAATTAATCAATGAGGCGTTCATTTCGTCGAAGCTGCGCCTATATCGGATTATGTATCGGCACTTGCTTGCTGATTGTGCTCAGTAGCCTGCAATTTAATATCACACCCAGTACAGCACAATCTCAACTAACTGATAATTTACCACCTGTAGAGATTAGCCAAGGATGGCAATACCATTGGGGAGACTTGCCGCTGAATGAGTCTGGTATTCCAACTTCGACTCAACAGGAGATTGAGCGTCTTGATTGGCAAGCATTTGAAATTCCCGCTGAGCTGAAGAAGCCAGGGAAAGAGGAATTTATTTGGTTGCGTGTCCCTTTACCGGAAGGACAATGGCAGTCTCCTAGTCTTTATTTAAAGGCAGTGCCCCATTTAGTAACAGCTTATCTTGATAATCAGCCTATTTATCAACATTTTCCTCTCAATTCATCCGGCACAGCTGAGTTAAATTTTGATGATTATCAATTGCCCTTAGTTTTTTTGCCGCCAGATTTTTCCGGTAAAACTCTGTTATTTAGAGTTTATGCTGGCTCCAATGCTTCTATTGATATTGGCTTGTTTGAACGAGTTATGGTTGGTTCCCAAGCTGCTTTAATCAAAATGATGCTCTTTCAAGAAATTGATTCTTTTGTAGGAATTTTGGTTGCTGGTTTGGGGATAATTTCCATATTTTTAGGCATCAAAAGGCAGAGTAAAAAAAATTATTTTGCTTTTAGCTCTTTAGTAATCTGTGTTGGCATCCATCAGGCTCTATATTCTGATTTTATGGCTTTATTATTAGGTCGGGAATTTTGTAATTTTATTGTCAATATATCATTTTATCTTATACCTATTACTGCTTATATCTTTTTTGAGAAAATGTTTGGTGCGGGATATAAGTCAATTATCAGACGTTTATGGCAAATTCAACTGTCTTATGTCGTAATTGCAATAACATTAGTGTCCACACAAATTATTTCTTGGAATCAAACTCTATATGTAGCTCCCTTATTATTCTTGCCAAGTGACTTAATTTTATTTGCAACAGCTTTTAAAATGTCCAAGAAAGGTAATCGTGATACCCGGTTATTTGTGATCGGATTTATTATCATGAATTTGTGTGCTTTTCACGATACTTTTAATTATCTTTTTAGATCTCCTTTAGATTGGTATCGTGAACTTTATCCTCCGGGAAGCTTTATTTTCATCTTTATTCTATTATCTATTCTAGAGCGGCGATTTACTGAAACTAAGATACTCGAAGCACAAAATAGTAGCTTGCAAAAGATGGATAAGCTCAAGGATGAGTTTTTAGCTAATACTTCCCATGAGCTACGTACCCCTCTCAATGGTATTATCGGTATTGCAGAGTCTCTAATTGATGGCGCTACAGGGACATTACCACAGCCAACAGTTGATAATCTTTCCCTTATCGTTGCTAGTGGCAGAAGACTGACTCAACTCGTTAATGACCTCTTGGATTTTTCTAAACTCAGACATCATAATATCTCTCTGCAAATTAAACCAGTAGGAATACGAGAGATGACTAATGTGGTGTTGACTCTTGCTCAACCTTTGATTGGAAAGAAAAATTTGCAGCTAGTCAATTCTATCGGCGCGGATATACCACTGGTTGCAGCTGATGAAAATCGGGTGCAACAAATTCTCTATAATTTGGTAGGTAATGGCATTAAGTTCACAGAAGCTGGCGTAGTTGAAGTATCAGCTCAACAGTTAACCGTTAATGGTGAACAGTTGCCAAGGTTAGCGATTACCGTTTCTGATACGGGAATTGGTATTCCGGAGGATAAATTAGACCGTATTTTTGAATCTTTTGAACAAGCTGATGGTTCAATTTCTCGAGAGTATGGTGGAACTGGTTTGGGTTTGGCAGTTACTAGACAGTTAGTGCAGCTGCATGGAGGGGAAGTTAAGGTAGAGTCTGAACTAGGGAAGGGTTCAAAGTTTACTTTTACTCTGCCAGTCTCTCAAGAAGGGAGGAGAGAAGTAGAAACCGAGAAAGGGAAAGAGGAAGGTCAAATGATCGTAACTTCTGAGCCTACCTTAGTAATTAATAACCAACAACCAATAACCAACAACCAACAACCAACGACTAACCAGTTTAATATTCTGATTGTGGATGATGAACCAGTGAATCGACAAGTACTAGTCAATCATTTATCTCTTCACAATTATGGAATTACTCAGGCAGTGAATGGTCAAGAAGCACTGGCGTTAATTGAAGATGGTTTGCAACCAGATTTAGTGTTACTGGATGTGATGATGCCGAAAATGACTGGTTATGAGGTTTGTCAAGCACTCCGTAAGAAATTTCCAGCTACGGAATTGCCAGTAGTGTTGTTAACTGCGAAAAATCAAGTATCAGATTTAGTGGAAGGATTTAGTGCTGGTGCTAATGATTATTTGACAAAGCCAGTATCGAAGAACGAGCTGTTGGCACGTATGCGCATCCACATTCAGTTATCTAAAATAAACCTTGCTTATAGTCGCTTTGTTCCTCACGAGTTTCTAACATTTATGGAGAGGGACAGTATTGTGGATGTGCAGTTAGGGGACCAAGTTCAGCAAGAAATGACGGTGCTATTTTCTGATATTCGCTCTTTTACTACACTATCAGAAAGTATGTCTCCTAAAGAGAATTTTGATTTTCTCAACCAATACTTAAAAAGGGTAGGACCAGTAATTCGCAATCACCAAGGTTTTATTGATAAATACATTGGTGATGCAGTGATGGCGCTGTTTCCTCAGACGGCTGATGACGCTATCCAGGCAGCGATTGAGATGCAAAAGCAAGTTTCCCTGTTTAATGTAGAGCGCCAAGCGCAAGGCTACTCCTCAATTGCCATTGGTGTTGGCTTGCATACTGGTAGTTTAATGGTGGGTACGATTGGGGAGGAACAGCGGATGGAAAGCACGGTAATTGCTGATGCAGTGAATCTTGCCTCCCGCCTAGAAGGTTTGACGAAGGTATATGGAACTGGCATTCTGGTTAGCGAACAAACTCTCTCTAGGTTGCAGGAACCAGAAAAATACAGCCATCGGTTTTTGGGTAGAGTCACGGTGAAGGGAAAAACGGTTCCAGTGGCAGTATTTGAAATCTATGAGGGAGATACGGATGAGCTCAAGGAGTTTAAGAGGCAAACTAGGAAAAAATTTGAACGAGGAGTAGAACTATTTGAACAGGGAGAATATACCGAGGCTCAGCTAGTGTTTGAGGCGCTATGGCAACAGAATAAGCACGATCAATCAGCCAAACTTTATATTGAGCGATCGCGACAATGTTTTTTAAGCCAAAAGTAAAGTTGAAAGTCTTGATGTTGAAGTAATAAAAGTTTCTGTCTCAGTCTAAAATGTGGTATTCTAATAATAACCTATGACTAATAGAGGTATGTAACAGAGTTTGCATCAACGTAAAAGACTAATCACTTTTTACTTGATTCTAGTTCTCATTACTGCATTTTTGCTTTTCCTGCGAAATCCAGTTCCTTTTGTCAGGGAGGATCTTTGGGGAGAAGATGGAAGGGACTATATTGCAGGTATTATCAACTATGGGTTCTGGAAAGCATTGTATTTAAATTTTTTTAAAAAAGGATACCTTCAATTTTTTAAATATTTAATTGCTGCTTTCTGTCTAGGAATTAATCAAATTATTTTTCAGGAAAGAATTATTTTTATTCCTCAAGTAATTGCCATTACATCTTACTTAACATATGCAGCAGTTTTTTGTCTCCCCATTCTGCTTTTTCATTCTAAAATAAAAATTAAATACCTAGTCGCAATTGCAATCGGCAGTTGCTTTATTGATACAGGTCCTCTGGATAATTTTCTTGTTTTTGGTAGAATTTTAAATATAGGGTTTCTGTCTATACATTTGTGCTTTTTACTGATTTTATATCGTATACTATTTATTAGTAAAATCAAAAATTCGCTTCTATATTTGATTGACTTAATCATTTTTTTCTGTATATTAACACAACCTATTAATGTTTTATTGCTGGCATTTATTTATCTAGATATCTTAATCAAACAGGTTATATCTCTATTAACTAATAAAACTAACTTAGTAGGCATAACTAAAATATTTAATCGGCAATCAATAAGTTTATTTATGTTAGGTATTTTTACTATCATTTATTTTCTAATTATCTTGGCTAGTGATCTAGAGTTAGAGAGTTATGCTAAAACTTATGGTAATTCTGAAAATGAATGGTATAATCATAAGTTTTATTTTGGAAAATTTTGGTTTAATCAAATTTTTGCCCTTAGCTATGACAAGTTATCAGATTTTTTAGTACTCCTATTGCTTGCCGTCTTGGTATTATTTACCTTGATGCTTAAGAATAAGCTATTTGTATATTGTTTATATTCTCTGGTAGCTGTCTCTGGGATAACTCTTTACTGGAGACCAGGTTTATTAGTGGTAATGAAATATGTTGATCATTTAAAAAATACTGTTTACACAATGCCCTCAAATTTAATATTCATATTTATGAGTTTTATGATGTTAGCTTGTTTTATGGAAAGATTTAACGACCTTAGAATAAGTACCCTCAAGCTCGATAATATTTTCCTTTGCTCTCTACTAGGCTTATATCTAGCAACAGGTTTACATACCATTACAACTGCTGATTTTCAACCAACTATTTCCTTGAAACAGGGTTTATGTTTGGCTAAAGCTTCTTATTCTCAACGCAAAAATGGTTTAGTTAAAGTACCTAGTAATCCTGAATCTATGGATATGTGGCTACCAGAGAAACTTGTTGAATGCCAAGTCAACCATATATGACGCAGAGACAGAGGGTAGGATAGTACAATAGTATGGGGTACTTCGGGGGTGAGCGAAAAAAAGGGTGGGGAGTGTGGGGAGTGTGGGAGGTGTGGGGAGATAGAGATACAAAGGAGAACTAATAATTTGAGAGGATACAAAGCTCGAAAATCCCAACCAAAATTTCGCTCACCC
>JGI12316J15309_10007221_pt1 | contig 89867 bp, 77 predicted proteins | sample MarCyaLeptolynsp_FD_15309 | JGI IMG/M metagenome (IMG submission 15309)
GTCCCCCCCAACGTCCTCACGTAGCTAGGCTACGCTCCGGCGTTGGGGCCCCACCACATCCTTGCAGCCGGTCGTCCTCGCGCGCGATTTCCCGCTGGGATTGAGTCGCAGGGGGGCGTGCTTTTGGGGCCGGTCGCTTGGGCGTGTGGCCCGGTTGGGCCGGGCGCCGGGCTCGGGCTCGGAGTCGGGGTCGGGCTCGGGGTCGGGCTCGGGGTCGGAGTCGCGGCCGGTTGCCGCGGCGGCTTTTCCTGTAAGGTCCCGGGCCATGGACGATGTTTTGGCGGACGGCCACGACGCGGTGTTCATTCGGGGCCTCGAGTTCGAGGCGAACCACGGCTACACAGCGCCGGAGCGCAAGCAGACCCGGCGCTTTCGCGTCGACCTGGAGCTTTCGGTGCCCCTGGCCAGCGCGGCGAGCAGCGACAGCATTCGCGACACGGTCGACTACCGAAAGGTCTGCGAGGCCGCTGTCCGTGTGGGTACCGAGAGCACCTTCAAGCTGATCGAGGCGCTCGCGGGCAACATCGCCGAGGCCATCCGGGACCTATACCCGCGCACCGCGGTCAAGATTGTGGTGCAGAAACTGGCTCCGCCCTGCCGCGGCGCCCCTGTTTCCAGCGGAGTACGACTATCGTATCCGCCCAGAATTCCCCAATAATCCGATAAACAATCGGCTTGACCCTCCTATAGTTTCCACCTAAGTTGACCGGACAAGGTGAAAACTATGAGTCAAGCGAGCAAGACCACGGTCGCCGGTGACTGGAAACGCGCCCTCGAAGACCAGATCGAGCCCGAGCTGGGCCGCGAAATCGACATCTTCGAGACCCAGCTGGAGCTCAAGCGCCAGGGCAAGATCGACGACAAGGTGTTTGCCGAGACCCGGCTGCGCCGAGGTGCGTACGGGCAGCGATACGACAACGGCAAGCGCCACGACGGCGTGACCCACCGGGACCTGGCGTTCCCAACGCCGCTCACCAAAGGGCCCGACACCCAGTGGGACGCCCCGGGCATGATGCGCATCAAGATCCCGTACGGGCTGATGACCAACGAGCAGCTCGACGTGCTCGCCGACGTCGCGGAGGAGCACGCCGACGGCATTCTGCACGTGACGACCCGCCAGGACATTCAGCTGCACTTCGTGCACCTGGACGACACGCCAACGATCATGCGTCGCCTGGGCGCCGTGGGCATCACCACCCGCGAGGCCTGCGGCAACAGCGTGCGCAACGTGACGGGCTGCCCGCGCGCTGGCGTGTGCGGTGACGAGGCGTTCGACACCTCGCCGTACGCCGACCGACTCACGTACTACTTCCTGGGCCACCCTGACATTCAGGACTTCGGCCGCAAATTCAAGATTTCGTTCTCCGGCTGCGGCCAGCACTCGTGCGGCCTGGCCACGATTCACGACATCGGTCTCATCGCCCGCACGCGCGAGGTCGACGGCCAGGTCCAGCGCGGTTTCGAATTCCGTGTCGGCGGCGGCCTCGGCGCCGTGCCCCACCAGGCTCAGGTGTTCGACGAGTTCGTCCCCGAAGACGAGCTGCTGCCGCTGTGCCAGGCTGTCTTCCGCGTCTTCGCGCGCCTCGGGGAAAAGAAGAACCGCAGCCGCGCCCGCCTGAAGTTCCTGGTGTCCAAACTCAAGCTCGACGAGTTCAAGCGCCTCGTCCTCGAGGAGCGCGCGTCGCTCAGTGACGACGAGCAATGGCGCCTGTTCGACCTCGAGCGCGGCACCGACACGCCGGTGCGCGAGGCCAGCGAGCTGCCGGACGGCCCCAAGCCCGACGGCTTCGACGCCTGGTTTGCCACCAACGTGTCGGCGCAGAAACAACCTGGCTATTCGATCGCAACGGTCAAGCTGCCCCTGGGCGACCTCACGGGCGACCAGACCCGAGCGCTGGCCAACATCGCCCGCGACCTGACCGGCGACACGGTCCGCGCCACGGTCGAACAGAACGTGGTGCTGCGCTGGGTATCGAACGGAGACCTGCCCGAGCTGTACGAACGCCTCGCCGCCCTCGGCCTGGCCGAAGCCGGAGCCAGCACCGTCTCCGACATCACCGCGTGCCCGGGAACCGATACCTGCAAGCTCGGCATCGCCGCGTCGCGCGGGCTGGCCGGCGAGCTCACGGTTCGACTGCGCAAGAACAAGCTCGATCTTCCGCCGGACGTCGGCAACCTGCGCATCAAGACCAGCGGCTGCCACAACTCGTGCGGTCAGCACCACGTCGCCGACATCGGCCTGCTGGGCGTGAGCCGCGCCGTCAAAGGCCGGCGTGTCCCGCACTTCCAGCTCGTTCTGGGCGGCCAGTGGAGCGAGAACGCGGCGAGCTACGGCCTGCCTATCGGCGCCGTTCCCTCGAAACGCGTGCCCCAGGTTCTCGAGCTCGTTACGCGCTACTACGCCGACAACCGCGACGACGGCGAGTCGATCCAGGCGTTCTTTAAGCGCATCGGTCGCGCCAAGGTCCGCGCGCTCATCCAGGACCTCGTCGCCGTTCCCGCCTACGAAGACGACCCGAGCTTCTACTCGGACTGGGGCGACCCGCGAGAGTTCACCATTGGCGACCTCGGCGTCGGCGAATGCGCCGGCGAGGTCGTGACACTGGCCGACTTCGGTCTGGCCGACAGCGAGCGCGAAGTGTTCGAAGCTCAGATCAAGCTCGACGAGGACCAGCCGTCGGCTGCCGCCAAGCAGGCCTACAAGGCCATGCTCGAGGCCGCCAAGGCCCTGGTCAAGCTGCAGAACCCGGACATCGGCAGCGACGAGCAGGCCATCGTGTCGGAGTTCCGCACTCGCTTTCACGACACCAAGGTGTTCCACGACCCCTTCGCAGGGGCCAAGTTCGCGCACTACCTGTTTCGCACCCACGAACAGCCCCCGAACGGCGTCGATGCCGAGGGAGCGCGCCAGCACATCGGCGAAGCCCAGCTTTTCATCGAAGCGGCTCACGCCTGCTACGCCCGCATGAACGAGGGAGCCTAGCTATGGCCACCACCGACACAACGCCGCTCGCCGCCAACCCCGTCGAGCGCATTCACCAGGTCGCCGCCAAGGTGTACATCGAGGCTCCCGAGAACCTCGTACCGCGCGACTACGTCGACGTGTTTCACGAGTGGATTCGGCTCGACACCCTGCCTGAGCTGGTCATCGACGTAACCGACTACTCGCACGTACACCACGGCCCCGGGGTCATGCTCATCGGCCACGAGGGTCACTACTCGGTCGACGACACCGACGGCCGCCTCGGTTTGACGTACTGGTTCAAGCGCGATGAGCCCGGCCCCCTGGTGAGCAAAGCTCGGGCGGCTCTCGAGCGCACGCTTCGGGCGGCCGCACTGCTCGAAAAGCACCCGCGGCTGGCCAACAAGCTTCGCTTTCGCGGCGACGAAGCCCGAATCATCCTGGCCAGCCGGCTGCTGGCTCCGAACACGGCCGAGACCTTTGACGCGACCAGTCCGGTGATCGAGGAAGTCCTGTCGGCGCTGTACGCGGGCGCGCCCGTCACCCTCGAGGCCGAGGCCGACGCCACGCGCCCCTTTGCCGTCGCGGCGAAAACCACGGGCGACCACCGGGTATCACAGCTGCTCGAGCGCCTCGCGGCCTCGTAGACAAAGGCCCCTTCCAAAACGCTGTTCCTTGCGCCGCTCGCGGTCCCGAACCGCGGGCGGCGTTTTTCGTTTCCCACGGCCAACGGCACAACCGACGCTCCGCGCCGAGCGTGACGACGTTTCGGTGCCACCTCGCGCGCACTCCTCGGGCGCAACACAAGCGTTTCGCGAACGACACGTTGTCCGCGCTATCGGCAACAACTTCGTCATGTCCGGTTGCTAGCCAGCCCAACAGGCAGAGTGCGGCCGGCCCGCGTGCAGCGAGATCACGCGGGCCGCCGCGCTCAACACCCAAGGAGACCTTGTGTTGAAACCAAGTGTTGAAGGGGCGCGCCGCGGCTCTATCGCGGCGGCGCTGGTAGCCGCGTTCGCCCTGCTGGCGTCCTCCGCGACCGCAGCTGCGGCCACGCCGTTCGCCGGCGACGAGCTGTTGCAGACCAATACATCCCGACCTCGGCTGGTGCTGTCGTCGCTCTTTACCCGCGCCGAGTTCCGCGCCCGGGTCACGAACGCCTCCAGCCAGACCGTGCGCGGGCCCATTCGCGTGGCGGTCGACGTCAATCGCCAGGTGGTCAACGCCGACGGCGTCACCGAAACGGGGCTGCCGTTCGTCACTCTTTGTGCCGACTCGAGCTGCGAGCTGGCGCCCGGCGCCACGAGCGCCCCCGTGACCATTCGCTATCGAGCGCCGAACCTGCTGCTCGTCATCCTCGGTTTGGTCGATCGGTTCGCTGCCGAGGCCGAAGCGCAGTACGTGCCGTTCTCGATGCAGCTCCTGCACAACGCCGACGTCGATGGCGTCGGACCGCTGGCCAACGTGCGCAACTTCTCGGGCCTGCTCGACGCGCTGCGCTCGCTGGCCCCCGACAAGACCCTGTACGTGAGTTCGGGCGACAACTGGATTCCCGGCCCGACGTACGCTTCATCGGCAGACGCCCTGCTGGCCCCGCTGCTCGGCATTCCCGGTCGCGGGCGCGGCGACGTCGCCTTGTTCAACGCCATGGGCGTTCAGGCGTCGGCCGTCGGCAACCATGAGCTCGACGAGGGAGTCGAGGTCTTCTCCAGCATCATCGGCCCCGAGGTGGTCGACAGTGACCTCTGGGCCGGCGCCGAGTTCCCGTACCTGTCGTCGAACATCGACTTCGCGGGCACGGCGGCCGACTTTCTGGTGGCGCCCGACGGCGAGCCGGCCGCGCCCAGCAGCATCGCGCGTTCGGCCACGGTCGTCGTTGCCGGCCAAACCATCGGCCTGGTCGGCGCGGCGTCGCCCACCTTTCCGCAGATCACCAACACCGACGACGCGGTCGTCACGCCGCCGCTGACCGCCGACGGCACCGTCGATGTCGAGGGCCTGGCCGCCGAGATTCAGGCCGCGGTGGATGCCCTCACGGCCCAGGGCATCGACAAAGTCGTGCTGCTCGCCCACATGCAGCGCCTCGACATCGAGCGCGGTCTCGCCGAGCTGCTGTCCGACGTCGACGTAATCGTCGGCGGTGGCTCGAACACAATCCTCGCCGACGAAACCGACGTTCTTCGCGCTTCGGATGTCGCCGGCGGCACTTACCCCGAGCTGTACACGTCGATTTCGGGCGACCCCGTGGCCCTGGTCAACACCGACGGCGACTACACCTACCTGGGCCGCCTCGTGGCGGCGTTCGACCTGTCTGGCCGCATCCTGGTCGACGAGCTCGATCCGGTGACCAACGGCGCCTACGCCACCGACGACGACTCGCTCACCGCCGTTTTCGGCGCCGTGCCCGCGGCGAACGCGTCCGTGGCCGAGCTCGCCGACACCCTGGGCGCCGTACTCGCGGCCAGCGAGGGCAACACCTTCGGCTTTACCGACGTGTTCATCGACGGCCGCCGCGCCACCGTTCGCACCCAGGAGAGCAACGCCGGCAACCTCACCGCCGACGCAAACCTGTTCGTCGCTCAGCAGGCCGACCCGTCCGTGGTCCTGTCGCTCAAAAACGGCGGCGGCATTCGCGACGATATCGGCGAGATCGTGTTTCCGCCGGGTTCGTCGAACCCCGAGGACGTCGTGTTCACGCCACCGGCCGCCATCCCCGGCATCAAACCCGCCGGCGGCATCTCGCAGGTCGATATCGCCAACACGCTGCGGTTCAACAACCAGCTCACCTTGCTCACTCTCACCGCCGAGCAACTCGCAGCGATCTTCGAGCACGGCGTCGGCTTCGACGGAGTTGGCACGGTTCAATCCGGGCGTTTCCCGCAAATTGGTGGCGCTCGCTTCGCGTTTGATCCGGCCGCGCCGGCGGGCAGCCGCGTTCGCAGCCTCGATATCGTCGCCGAGGACGGTACCGTGCTCGACACGGTCGTCGAGGACGGGGTCGTCGTATCGACGGCGAGCTACCGAATCGTGACGCTCAACTTCCTCGCCGGCGGCGGCGACGGCTACCCGTTCCCGGACCTCGCCGACCCGGCCGTGAATGCTGTCAACCTGGCCGACGTGCCCGACCGCCTGCCGGCTGGTGTGGCCGACTTCGCCGCCCCCGGAACGGAGCAGGACGCTCTCGCGGAGTTTTTGGCGGCCCGCTTTGCCACGCCGGAGACCGCGTTCGCCGCGCCTGAGGTACCGCGAGCCGAAGACCTTCGCATCGTGTTCCTCGCGCCGTAGCCCCTCTGCCCAAAAATAGAAAGCGGCGCGCCTCCCTTGGGAAGCGCGCCGCCATTTCGTTTCGGCCTGCCTGTTAGCGGCGGCGCGACACCCGCAAGTCGACCCAGACCAGGTGATGGTCGGAAGAGACCACGGGAAAGCCGTCCCCAACCAGGTAGCGCAGAGGGTCGTCCGACGCCGGCCAGAAGACTCCGCGGCAGCCGCCACACGGCAGTGGACCGCTCATGTCGACCTGCAGATCCGACGACGGCAGCGCGTAGTCCACGCGAAGGTTGCCGGGTCCCGCCGGGTTGAAGTCGGCGGTATCCAGAAACGCCTGGGCGCGCTGCAGGTCGTTGGCCCGCCCCTCGAGGTCCGCGTCCTCTTCGCCGCCGATTGCGCCCTGCTTCGGGTCGGCGATGTTGGTGTTGGCGATGAGCTGCGTGGCCGCGCCCATGGTGCTGTCGCCGTCGAGCGGGTCGGCGTTGTAGTCGCCGACAATGACGAACGAGGCGTGGGGGGACAGTCCGCCCTGGCGCCCGCGGTCATCGTAGATGTAGTCGCCGCGGCCCTCGGTCACGTAGTCGACCCAAAAGCGAATCTCGTCGTGATTGCGGCGACCGTTGAGGTCCTCGGGCCCGTCGAACACCGGCGGCGTCGGATGCGCGGCCAGAATGTGCACGCGCTTGCCACCGAACCATACCGGCACGTCCCAGTGGCTCTTCGATGACAGTCGAAACGCGTCGAGCTCGTCGGTGGTAAACCAGTTGTCGACGTCGCCGTTGCCGTCGCGGTCTTCCGGGTCGGCTGGCAAGAGCGCCTCCGGCATGTCGGCCCAGCGAAACGTCTGGAACGTGCGCGCGCGGCGGTAATCGATCGGGTAGCGCGACAGCAGGGCCATGCCGAACTGGCCCTCGAAGAACCCAAAGCCGAAAGCGTCGCCGGGGCCGCCGACCGAGCCATCGTTGTTGAAGTCGAGCTCAGCCGGAACGCCGGTGTTCGAAGGCCGGTTGAAGGTGAACGGGTACCAGATGGGCTTGGCGCCGTTCTGGCTGCGCCACAGGAAGTTGCGCTGAAACAGGCGAAGAGCCTCGCCCGTTGGATCGAAGTCGAACTCGTTGAGCAGCAGCACGTCCGGGCGCGAGCGCTGAATGATCTCCGCAACCGCGCGAATCTGCGCGTTGGAAGGATCGCGCAGATCTTCGAGCAACTCGCCGGCGCTGCCGCGGTTCAAAAAGGCGTTAAAGGTCGCGACGCGGACCGTGCGGTCGGCCCGACCACGGTTGGCGCTCGCGACCGTATGGACCGCGCCGACTAGAAGGGCAGCCAGCGCCGCCCACGCAAGAATCGATTTCACTCGCATCGTCATCTCTCCCGGTAAAGCGAAGGCAACCAACAGCCTCCGCAAAGCCCGGCGAGCCTAAACACCCCACCATGAGCGCTTTCCCCTGCCCCCGTGACGTCCCCGAGACGCAACCCAAGCCCGCCCCCCCGAACCCGAACCCGACCCGGAACCCGAGACCGATCCGGAACCCGAGACCGATCCGGAACCCGAGACCGATCCGGAACCCGAGACCGATCCGGAACCCGAGACCGATCCGGAACCCGAGACCGCCCCCGAACCCGAGCACCCAAACTCACCGAGCCAGCCGCCGCGCCAACACCGCAGCGAGAAGCGCGCAACGATGCGACTCAATCGCCGAGGGAAATCGCGCGCGAGGACGACCGGCTGCAAGGCGACGGTGGGGCCCCGACACCGGAGCGTAGCGGAGCTACGTGAGGATGGCGGGGGGGACCGTCAACGAAGCAGACGGTCGCCGCAGCCGCGATTTCCAGCTACTTCACAAGCCGAAGATGCGGCCGCCCACGCTTCTTGGTGGGCTCGGGCTCCGGCTGGGCCGGCTCTTCTTCGCGCGCCGCGCCGGCGAGCTCGCCGACGACTTCGTCGGGAACGTCCTCGGGCCAAACCAGTCCACGACTGTTGGCCTCGGAAACCACGGCGTAGACCGAGCTCCACGGGAGCTCGCAGAAGTGAGGGACGCCGCCGAACGTCAGCGTTCCCCGCAGACCTCGCTCGTCCACCTGAAGGTCCGGAATGGACGGCGTCAGGTTAAAGCCGAATCGCAGTACTAGCTTGGGATCGCCGCCAAATTGAGCCGGCACGCCGACGCCTTCGCCGCGCGCATCCAGGTGGACCAAAATAGCGCCCTCGCTGAGCAGGTCATCGACCACCTCGCGCTTCGGCGGAAGTTTTGGTCCCTCGTCTTCTAGCTCGTCGTTTTCCGAGGGCTCGAGCTCGGTGGGCGGGCAGCCCATCAAATCCTCGAACTCAACGGCTTCGACCAGCCCCAGATCAAAGGCATCGCGCATCAGAGCCCCGGCGGTGTCGAAGCCGACGCGTGCCATCCGGCCGGCGAGCCGCTCGGCCCGGGCCGCGTGCTTGAGCACGGCCGCGTGGGTCTCGAACTCTCCAAGGTCGCCGGACCGCCAGTCCGCGAGCGCCTTGTCCACGTCCTCGAGGGAGTCGCGGATGCGACGCTTGAGCAGCTCCGTCATGATCTGCTGCAGTCGCGCCAGGTTCGCGTCAGACCGATTCGCCATCCGTGCCGTTGTACCACAAGTGAACGAAAACGCCTCTTTAGGGCCCGGGAATCCGGGAGTAGAGGCCGGCGAACGTGCCGCCGTATCCCGTGAATCGGTCGGAGCCGCCGGAACCTGAAGGCCTGAACGACGGAGCTACGCGGGCTCGGCCGGCGCGTCCAGGATCTCCAGGACGTTGCGCACGACGTCGGGCACCGGCATCGAGGTGAAGTTCGCTAGGTTCGTGACAGCGCAGGTGATGTCGGCGCGGGCCGCAGGTCCGGACTCGTCCCCGACCTTGAACACGTGATATCGGAGAGTTACCGACTTGTTGCCGAGCCTCGCCAGGCTGACGTCGATGCGGGCGTCGTCGCCGAACGCCAACGGCCGCAAAAAGTCGGCCTCGATGTGCACGCAGGGCAGCCCGACCTTGTCTTTGTCGAGCATGTCTACGTAGCCCCGGGCCCCCATGCGTTCGCGAAACAGCTCCTCGAACGCCTGGTGGTAGTAGTGGAAGAACACCGGGTAGTAGACGATGCCGGCGTGGTCGACGTCGGCAAACCGGACCGGGAGCGTGAACGAAAACGCCATCGCCTGAACGCTGTCTATGCCGCGCTGTCGCGATTCTTGCGCGCGTCCGGGTGCTCGTCGTACCAGGCCCGAATGCTCTCATCCGAGATCTCGACGAGAATGTCGCCCTCGGACACAACTCGCGCCTGACAGCCCAGTCTCGACTCGGCCTGAACGTCAAACGCCATGTCGAGGCGGTCCTCTTCGTCTTCCTCGGCCTCGGACAGATGCTCTTCGCCCGACCGAACGTAGACGTGGCAGGTAGAGCAGGCGCATACGCCGCCGCAGGAGGAGCCGACCTTGGCGTCGACACGCTCCGCGGCTTCGAGCAGATTCATCTCGCCGTCGGCTTCGACTTCGACCTCGATACGCTGATCGGATTCCCGGCTGTAGTACGTGATCTTGGCCATCTCAGTGCACTTTCTCTTCGACGTCGCTCACCGTCTTGCCCTGCATAGCGAGGGCAATGGCGCGGTTCATACGTTTTTCTGCGAACGGTTTCGACGCCAGGTCTAGCGCTTCCACCGCGTTGCGAATGGCCAGGTGGTCGGTGCCGCGCGCGAGTTCCTCGAGCTCCGCCATGGCCGTTTCGGTCGCCACCCGCACCTCATCGTCGAGCAGCTCGGGGTCGGCCTCCATGGCGACGCGAGTGGCGGACAGAATGCGCTCGGCCTCGACGCGCTCGATTTGCAGGTTCCGCGCCGCCAGGTCTTCTTCGGCGTGATCGAACGAATCGATGAGCATCTGCTCGACTTCCTCGTCGGTAAGGCCGTACGACGGCTTTACCTCGATCGAGTTCTCGATGCCCGTGAGCTCTTCGCGGGCCCCGACCTGCAGAATCCCGTCGGCGTCGATCACAAAGGTGATTTCGATGCGCGCCATTCCCGCCGGCATCGGCGGAATTCCCTTGAGGAAAAAGCGCGCCAGAGACCGGCAGCCATCGACGGTTTCGCGCTCGCCCTGCACGATGTGAATATCGAAGCCCGTCTGGTTGTCGGCGTAGGTCGTGAAGGTCTGCTTGGCCCCCGTGGGGATGGTGGAGTTTCGGTGGACCAGCTTTTCGACCACGCCCCCCATGGTTTCGATGCCAAGGGACAGCGGAATCACGTCGAGAAGCAGAATCTGCGACTCTCCGCCGGCCAGCATGTCGGCCTGAGCGGCCGCCCCCATGGCCACCACGAACTCCGGGTCGAGGTCGCAAAGCGGCTCGCGCCCAAAGGTCTCGGCCACAAACGCCTGCACAGCCGGCGACCGGGTCGAACCGCCGACCAGAATGACCCCGTCGAGGGCGTCGGCCGTGAGCTCCGCGTCTTTGAGGGCCCGGCGTGAGGCCTTCGCGGTGATTTCGAGCTGCGGCCGAATCCACTCGGCAAACTCCGCGCGGGTGACCTGCCGCTCGAACGCCCCGCCGTCGGCGAGGTCGAGGCGAAACGCCGCCGATTCGCCGTCGCTGAGCTGCTCTTTCAGCGCCCTGGCAGCGTCGATGGCCCGGCGGACCGTGCTGCGGTCGGGACTTTCGAGGCCGGCTTCTGCGAGCATGCGGCCGGCCACTTCCCGGTCGAAGTCGTCGCCGCCGAGCGCCGAGTCGCCGCCCGTCGCTTTGACCTCGAAGACGCCGTCCACCAGCTTGAGAATCGAAATGTCGAAGGTGCCGCCACCGAGGTCGTACACGGCGTACGTGCCTTCCTGGTTGCGGTCCAGGCCGTACGCCAGCGCGGCGGCGGTGGGCTCGGCGAGCAATCGCAGAACCTCGACACCGGCCAACCGCCCAGCGTCGCGGGTTGCCTGGCGCTGCGCATCGTCAAAATAGGCGGGAACTGTAATGACGGCGCCCTCGGCGGCGCCGCCAAGAGCCAACTCTGCGCGCTGCAAGAGGCTCTTGAGGATCTCCGCAGAGGTTTCGATGGGCGTGACTTCGCGCTCACCGAGCCGAATGCGAACCATGCGCCCGTCGTCGTCGACCAGCTCGTAGGGCACCAAGGCCCGAATGGCCTCCACGTCGGCGAGGCTGCGGCCAACGAGGCGCTTTACCGACGAGAGCGTGCGCTCGGGGTGGTCGGCGGCCTGCGCTTGCGCGGCCGCCCCAACGACGGGGTCACCCGCCTCGGGGTAGTGAACAACCGAGGGCACCAGCGCGCTGCCGTCCTCCGACCGAAGGATGCTGGTCTCGGCATCGGCGACGTGCGCGACCAGGCTGTTGGTGGTTCCGAGATCGATGCCGACCACGCGCTTTTTGCACGCGGCTTTGGCTTCGCTTTCGCCCGGTTCTGAGATCTGCAGCAGGGACATGTCTTAGGCGTCGTCTTCTTCCTCGAACGCTTCGAGGTAGCGGCGTATATAGCGCATGAGAATGAGGTCGCGCTTGATCGCGTCGAGAAACGACGCGTCCTTCGCCTGACCGTCGCCCGCGCCCTCGTAGCCTGCGAACGAAGCGCCGATCCGATCGAGCGCGTCCCGTTCGCGCGCCTCCATGTCCCGGCGCAACCGCGCCAGGGTGGCGGTGTCGCCCTCCATCTTGGCTTCGGCGAGCTCTTCGCGCGCCTCGAGGACCTCCATGAGGAACTGAGGCTCGAGGGTCTCGTTGTGGCCGATCGACCGGCCGTACAGCTCCAGCAGGTGCTCGGCGCGAGAAAGCGGCTTTCGCAGGGCCTTGTACGCCTTGTTCAGGTCCATGGCCTGAGACATCGCGGCCACCCGCTCGCCGGCCGGTCGGCCGACGAAGCGGTCCGGGTGCACCTGCTTGCTGCGCTCAAGATAGCGCCGCTCCAGCTCGTCGAGATCGAGGGCGTAGCTCCGCTCGACACCCAGACGCGCGAAGAAGTCTTCGGCGCGGGCCGCGGGTGCAACCTTTGCGAAGCCGGTCACCGGTCGTCCTAGAACTGAACCGATTCGCCGCAGCCGCAGCTCGACTTCACGTTCGGATTGTTGAACTTGAAGCCGTAGCCCATCATCGTGCGGACGAAGTCGAGCTCGGTGCCCTTGAGGTAAACGAGGCTCTTGGGGTCGACGAACACGCGCACGCCATCCCGCTCGAACACCCGGTCGCGAGCGCGAGGCTCGCCGTCGGCCCATTCGAAGAGGTACGAAAACCCCGTGCAGCCGCCACCGCGAATGCCGGCACGCAGCGCCGCCTCGGGGGTGCCCCGTTTCTCGGCCTGGGTTCGGATTTCGCGCGCTGCGCTCTCGGTGATTGTGATCTCGTTTGCCATCGGTGGCCTTTCTCGGGGCGGTCTGGTTGGGAAAACCGCCCCTCCTTCCCTCGCGCGCCGGTGCTAGCCGCGCTTTTTCTTGTAGTCGTCGATGGCCGCTTTGATCGCGTCCTCGGCGAGCACCGAGCAGTGGATCTTGACGGGCGGCAGATTGAGCTCTTCGACGATCTGCGTGTTCTTGATTTTGGCCGCGTCCTCGATGGACATGCCCTTGACCCACTCGGTCGCCAGCGAGGACGACGCGATGGCCGAGCCACAGCCGAAGGTCTTGAACTTGGCATCCTCGATGATGCCTTCGTCGCTGACCTTGATCTGCAGCTTCATCACGTCGCCGCAAGCCGGGGCACCGACCAGGCCGGTCCCGACGTTCTCGTCGCCCTTGTCCATGCTGCCCACGTTGCGCGGGTTCTCGTAGTGGTCGATGACTTTGTCGCTGTACGCCATGGTGTTCGTCCTTTTGCGAGGTGCGTGACTCTCGGGATTAGTGGGGGTTGGTCCACTCCACGGTGGCCAGGTCGATGCCTTCCTGGTGCATCTCCCACAGGGGAGACAGCTCGCGGAGCTTCTTGACCGCGTTGACGGTCGTCTCGATGGTGAAGTCGATCTCTTCTTCGGTGTTGAAGCGGCCGACGCCGTAGCGAATCGAAGTGTGGGCCAGCTCGTCGCCAACCCCGAGGGACCGCAGCACGTAGCTCGGCTCGAGCGAGGCAGAGGTGCAGGCCGAGCCCGACGATACGGCGATGTCCTTGAGCGCCATCAACAGCGACTCGCCCTCGACGAAGGCGAAGGAGATGTTGAGGTTGCCGGGCAGCCGGTTTTCCATCGAGCCGTTGACGTACACCTCGTCGAGCTGCGACACGATGCCCTGGTACAGGCGGTCGCGCAGCGCGCGAATGCGGCCGACTTCCTCGTCGAGTTCCTCGGCGCACAGCTCGGCGGCCATGCCAAAGCCAACGATGTTCGGGACCGCGAGGGTGCCCGACCGCATGCCCCGCTCGTGGCCGCCGCCGTGAATGATCGGGTCGATGCGCACGCGCGGCTTGCGGCGCACGTACAGGGCGCCAATGCCCTTGGGGCCGTACATCTTGTGCGCCGACAGGGACATCAGGTCGACGCCCAGGTCGTCGACGCTAACGGGAATCTTGCCCACGGTCTGAACCGCATCGGTGTGCACGACGCACTTGGGGCTCTTGGCTTTGACCGCCGCGGCGATTTCCTTGATCGGCTGAACCACGCCGATTTCGTTGTTGCCGTGCATGATCGTGACGAGCACGGTCTTGTCGGTCATGGCGTCTACGACCATCTCCGGCGTAACCAGACCGTCGTCGTTCGGCTTGAGGAAGGTGACCTCGCCGCCGGAGCGAGCGAAGTACTTGGCCTCGTCGATGATGGCCTTGTGCTCGGTCTCCACCGTGATGATGTGGTTGCCGCGCTTTTTGTAGAAGCCGGTGACGCCGCGAATCGCCTGGTTGTCGGCCTCCGTCGCGCCGGACGTGAAGACGATCTCCTTGGCGGACGCGCCGATCAGGTTCGCGATTTGCTCGCGCGCTTTGTCGACGGCGGCCTCGGCGGCCCAGCCGAAGGCGTGGTTGCGGCTCGCGGCGTTGCCGAAATGCTCGGTGAAGTACGGCAGCATGGCCTCGACGACGCGCGGGTCGACCGGGGTCGTCGAATGGTTGTCCATGAAGATCGGAGTCTTGACGGCCATCAGTTCTTGTCCTCGTTGCTCTTGGTGCCCTTGAGGTGCTCGACGCCGACGTCATAGCCGTCGCGAGCGTGGGCGGAAAGCCCTGCAAACAGTGCCGGCGCTTCGCCGGCTTCGTGTCCTTGGTGGTTGCACGCGCTGCACTCAGTCGGCGCGTATACGGGTGCGCACGTTTCGCAGTCCTCGAGATAGTCGAGCGCCTCGACGAGGTCGTTCTCGAGCATCTGCAGCTGCGACAGTGTCTCCCGCGTTTCGGCGAGCTTGGTCTCGAACACCGCGCGGACGCGCGCGGTCGCGTCGCGGCTCGTGCCCGCGTTTTCGAAGTCGTTGACGAACCCCTGGATGTCGTTGAGGGAAAACCCGATCGCCTGGAGCTTCGTGATCCAGGAGATGCGGGCCACGGCATCTGGGTGAAACAGCCGGAACCCACCCGCCGACCGGGTGACCGGTGCGACCAGCCCGAGCTCCTCGTACAGGTGAACCGCCCGAACCGATTTTCCAACGGCACTGGCGAGCTCTCCGACACGGAGCAGTTTTTCGGGCTTGGCGTGCATGGGCTGCGGGGCGACCCAAAACCTCACGTGCGCGTAAGGGTCGGGGTCCGTGACGGTAATATGGGCAGTTACCCGAAACCTGTCAACTCGATTCGCACGCGTACGTAAGGGTTTCGCCCGTCTTCTGTGGCGGCCGCTCCCGAATAAGTTTCAAACGCTTACGCGGCGACGGTCCGGACAGTTCGTCCAGACCAAACCGAACCACCGGAAACGCTTCAGGAAACGCGAAAAGGTAGGGAGACCTCGCAGTCCGGCGCGCGACCCCACCCGCAAATCGACCACCGGTGCGGTGCGCCGGGAGTCGCGGCCGATTTCGGCCGCCGCTGCCCTGCCCCTGCCGGCCAGCTTGCTCTGCCGGCCGCCCTGCCCTGCCGGACACCCGATGCCAGGCCAGCGGGTCGTGCCCGACCAGGGGTTAGCTGGCGGTGGCGACGGCTTCGTACGCCCGAATGACCGTGACCTTGATTTGGCCCGGAAACGTCATCTCGTCGCTGATGCGATCGGCGATCTCCGACGAAAGTTCGACGACCTCGATGTCCGTCAGACGGCCTTCCTGCACGTAAATCCGCAGCTCGCGACCGCCGTGTACGGCAAAGCAACGCTCGACCCCGCGGTACTCGTTGCCGATGCGCTCGAGGTCCTCAATCCGATTGCCGTACTCGGTCGTGAGCTGGCGCCGTGCCCCCGGTCGCGCCCCCGACATCGCGTCGGCGGCCGCGGTCAAGTACGCGTACACCGAGGTCGGCGGCTCGTCGGCGTGATGGGAGCCGATCGCGTTGGCGATGACTTCGTCCTCGCCGAGGCGCCGCGCGATGTCGGCGCCAATGACCGCGTGGGAGCCATCGATCTCGTGGGTCAGCGCCTTGCCGATGTCGTGCAGCAGCGTCGCTTTGCGGGCGAGCTTTTCGTCAAGACCCATCTCGGTGGCCATCATGCCGGCGAGAAACGAGGCCTCCACCGCGTGCAACCACTGGTTTTGCGTGTAGCTGGTGCGGTAGTTGAGCTTGCCGACGAGCTCGACGATGTCCGGGTGGGACCGCGGAATCTCCAGGACCGTGAAGGCCTTCTTTCCCAGGTTGACGATCTCCCGCTCGAGGTGGGTCTTGATGTCGGTTGCCCAGGAGATCGGGTCGTCGAGGGCGGCTTCTTTGTGCTTGGGCTTGCCCAGCCGCGTGAGCGCTCGGCGGGCAATCTCGCGCCCAACGCCGTCGAGCCCCTCGAGACGGACCGACGTTTGTTCGTCGTTGAGGTTGAGCTTGACGTTGGCCACCTCGCCGATGGAGTCGAGCAACGCCCCGTCCCGCGCCGCCAGCTCGTCGCCCACGCCCGGCAACAGGGGGATGTTGGAGATGAGGCGCTCGGTGAGAAAGTGATTGCGATAGCGCTCGGCCGAAATTGCCAGCACGCGGCGGGCGGCTTCGTCGAACTCGGGATCCGACTGATCGAGAGTCCGCAGCCGGTTGGCCGCTTCGGCCCGCGCGTCCTCGACCCAGCGTCGCCGCAGCCGCTCGGCGACCTCTTCGCCGGTTTCGTCGGCCGCCGCTTCCAGGCGCGAAAACGCCTCGGCGCGCAGACCGTCGGCCGTTGCGAAGACGCGCTTGGCCGCCTCGCGCCGGCTCTGAATGACGCGCTTGCGCTCGCGAACGCGCTCCCAGCTGCCCTCCAGGGACGCGGCCCCGCGCTCGAGCGCCGCGCTCTCCGCGGCGACCCGCTCCTCTCGACGCGCCATCTCCTCGGTACGCTCGTCGAGAGCTCCCTCGGCCTCGGCGCGCAGTTCGAGCGCCGCCTCACGGGCTTCGGTCTGGGCCGCCGTGCGCGCCGCGGCCGCCGAGCTGCGGGCGGCGCGCAACAGGCCCGCGCTCTCGGCCCGGGCCTCGTCGACTCGGATGCGCGCGTTTTTGCGCGCCGCGAGAACGCCGAGGACGGCGCCGGCCGCCAGGGACGCAATTCCCGCAATGATCGACACCGAAAGCATTTCCGCTAGCATGCTCGGTCGCGCGAGCGAACACAACCCGGGAACCGGCGCCCGCCCGTACGGCCGGGCCGCCCGCAAAGGGGGCCCGGCCGGCGCGAAACCCGCACCGAACGGGCGAAATGCCGCTGCGTTAGGGCTCGCCGAGGGTCACGAGGGCAAGCTCTACCACCCCGTTGTCGTTGTGGGCCGAGTACAGGAGCAACCGGTCTCGATAGGCGAAAGCGCGCAGGTGGCGCGCCGGCAGCGGCAGCTCCAGGGCGAGGGTGCTCCACGTGCCGGCGGCCGGGTCGTAGACCTCGATGGTCCTGTCGGGGCCGAGCTTGCCGTCGACCTTCGAGGATCCGCCGACCAGAACCAGCCGGTTGCCCACCGCCACCAGCTGCGGGTTGAGCCGCACCCGCCGGGGGCACGCGATGGGCGAAAACGCTTCTCGCTCGAAGTCGAATGCGGCGCAATCTTCGACCAGCTGGAAACCGCCGCGCATACCGCCCACCATGTAGAACTTGCCTTCGTGGGCCACGCCGCCAAAGGCGCGCCGAGGCCCCGGAAGCTCGATGCCGCTGTCCGCGAACGGCGCCGAACCGTCGGCGGGCGCCCGCAGTACCGACGTTTGGTGCCGGAACTGGTCTTTGCCGGCCCGGGTCGGGTCGTAGTCGAGACCGCCGAAGACCCAGAGCGCGTCGCCGTGGGACGCGAGGCCAAACTGACTGCGGGTCCCGGGCAGTCCGGGACGGCTGCTCCAGGCGTTGGACCGGGCGTCGTAGGCGAACACCTCGCCGTGGGTGCGCGCCACCTTGCCGTCGTGACCAAAGCCGCCCACCGACAGGCCAATTCCATCGCCGACAACCGTCTGCATCGACTGCCGGGGCACCGGATACGGAGCCGCCGGTTGAACCGCCAGCGACGGCACGTGAATGGCGTGGCCGTCGGCCAAAAAGTTCTCGGCTTCGAAGTCGTGCTGGCCGAGGCTGTTGTTGCCGCCAAACAGCACCAGGTGGTCGCCGCTCAGAAACGCTCCCTGACGGTTTTTGGCCGCCCCGGGCGAAGGCAGCGTCCAGCGCACCAGCGACGGCGCGGTCGAAGGCTGCCGCGGGTTGAATACCTCGACGTGGCGAGTGCGCCCGTCGGTGTGCATTCCGCCGATGCCGCCCACCGCGACCAGGCGGTCGTCGCCCGCGCTGAGCAGCTGGTGAAAGAACCGCGGAAACGCGAGGTCGGTCGCACGGCGCCACTCGGCATCGCCGACGCGCCACGCCCAAACGACGCCATCGCGCCCGCTGGCGTAGACGGTGTCTCCGCTGCCGGTCGCCGCGACCCCGAAGCCCTCGCCGGGGAACGCCGGCCCCTCGGACCACTGCTTGTCGGCGACCCGAAACACATCGACGCGCGTGCTCACGTCGCGGTCCGGCGTGAAACCGCCGACAGCCACGATGTGCTGATCGGTCGCCGCGACCGCCAGGGCCCGCCGCTTGACCGGGGTCGGCTCGCGCTGCCAGCCGCCGTCGTCGTCGTAGACCCACATGTCTTCGTAGAACGTCCCGGCCCGGTCGCCGTCCAGACGCCAGCCGCCGAGAACGAACAGGCGATCGCCGTGCGCGACCGCGTCGTGGGACGAGCGCGGCTCCGGCAGCCCGGGCAGGCTCTCCCAGCGGCCGTCCGCGTAGCGGGCGTGCTCGTCGATCGAGCGAAGCTCGCCGGGTTCGCCAACGCGCATGCCGCCGAGTCGATGCAGGCCGTCGGCGCGCGCCACCAGGGCGACGCTTTGCACTCCGGCCTCGAGTCCGGGCAAGGCCTGCCAGTCGCTGTTTCCGTCGAGGTCGAGGCGCATCAGCGCGCGCGATTGATCCTCGGCGACGTAGTCGTGTGGCTCACCGTGAAACCCGCCCAGGACGTAGAGCTGGTTGCCTACGACCGCGGCGCCAAAGCTCGTGATCCCGGTGGGCAACAGCGCCGGAGCGCCCGCGACGGTTCCGGGCATTCGCGGCAGTTCGGCGGCCGGAGACGCGACCGATGTCGCAGGTGCCTCGGCCCCCGAGCTGCTCGGTGCAACGGCCGACTTCGCGGGTCCGCCACAGGCGGTCGCGACCAGCAGAGCGAACGCGAGCCCCCTCACTGGATTCCCCCGTTCTGCGCCAGCTCGACTGATGACGACGGAGCCGCGAAGCCTTCCTCGGGCGCCGCGATTGCGCCCCAGCCGAAGGTGGGAAATCCCGAGGTCCCCGCATCGTCGTAGTAGTCGAGCATCTGCAGCTTGAAGAACCCGCCCTGGGCCGAGCGCACGAAGTAGACCCGTGGTTTGGCGGTCAGCACGTGCGTCGTGGGGTTGTAGTCGTACCAACCCTCGCCGAGGGTGAGAAACGCCAGCTCGGGTTCATCGTCTTCGTCGTCCGTGGCGTCCGGCTCATCGCTGACGTATTCGCTGGCGGGCGCGACGCTCATTGCGTCGAAGTCGCCCTCGTCGAGCATGGCCAGAGCAGCATCGCCGGCCCCGCTAACGCCGCCGTTGAGCTTGATCGCAAACCGGCGAAAGGCGAGGTCCCAATCCGACGAATCGCCCGGCACGACCTGGCCGTCTTCGAGATTCAGGTACACCCATTCGTCGGTAGCCGTCGCCTTGACGCGGCTTGTGTAGGTGCCATCGCCGTGTTCAGTTGTCACGATCGGCGACTCATCGCCGTCGCCGTCACCGTCGTCACTGCCCTGGGAGTCGTCGTCGCCCGAATTGTCTCCAGGCGCGTCCGGCACCGTTTCGTCGTCGTCGTCACGCAGGTCGTCGGCGCATGCGGGAGCAAAAACGCAGGCTGCTATGAGCGCTGCCATTCGTAGTTTCATTGGTCGGTCTCCTTCATCGGTAGCGGGCGGTCAAGCCGCCATAGAACGAACGTGGGGGAATCGGCAGGAGCTCTGGATCGCCGGCGTCGAGGGCGTTGTCGACGCCCGCAAAAACGGACACGCCCATGCCGACCTCCGTCTCGACGCGCGCGTCGACGGCCGCGTATGGATCAGCGGGTTGCTCTTCGTCGCCGACAAAGAAGCGGCGAGTGCCGTACACGCGCCCGCGCACGACGGCGCGGGAGTTCGAGCCAGTGTGCACGTACTTGACCTTGAACGTTCCGCGGTGCAAGGCGCGCCCCGGTAGCGGGCGGTCGTTTTCCCGGTCGAGGGTATCCGTGAGGACGTAACCCACTTCGAACGTGAGCGGATCGATCGGGCGCACGCGCGCCAGCGCCTCGACACCCGTGGTGCGCGCAGACGCGACGTTTTGATACTCGAAGACTTCGAGCCCGCCCGCGTCCATGTCGTCCACGACGTTGGTCACAATCAGATCATCGATGTCGTTGTGAAACCCGTTGACGGCCATCCAGAAGCGCGGCATCGGCTGCCATTCGAGGCCGATGTTCAGGTTGCGTGAACGCTCAGGCTCGAGGTCCGGGTTGCCTCGCACGCGGTAGCCAGCGCCCGGGTTCTCAAACCGCAACAGCAGCTCGCGAAAGCCCGGCGCGCGAAACCCCCAGCCATAGTTGGCGCGCGCCACCAGGGTCGGGTGCACGTCCCAACGCGCGGTGAGCTTGGGCGAAAGCTGGGTGCCGAACTGGGAGTCGACGTCGAGACGCGCGCCCGGAGCCAGCGTCACGTTCGAGCGACTCCACTCGTCTTGCCCGAAGACCGCGACCCGGTAACGGCTTCCGTCGTCGGACAGACGGGGCGACTCGAGGAACTGGGCGATGCCCTCGACGCCGGCAGTGACGTAGTGTCCGCCGATTGCGTGTTCGTATTGGGCCTCGAGCTCGGCGAGCTGCTCGGTGGTGATTTCGAAGCGGTCGAGAGCGTCCGAGTTGCGCTGGTCGGAAAGGAACTGGTCGCGGTACAGCGAGAACGACCCGACCGTCGTGAGCCGAGACCCGCGTGGGCGCGGGCGCCACTCGCCGCGTACCGAGGCCGTGCTGACCTCGGTCAGGGTCTGCCGATCGAAGACCGCGCCGGTGGCGCTGGCGTCGACTCCCTGCTGGTCTCTGCGCAAATAGTCCGCCTTGCCGACGAGCCGCAGACGCTCTCCCAGGTCGAGGGTCGTGCGGTTGGCGACCTGAAACTGGTCGAAGGCGCTGGCCGTTGTCGCGATGTCGGTGGGAGTCAGGTCATAGCCGTCGCTGCGATGCCAGCCGGCGGTAAAGCGCGTGCCAACCCGGCCGCGACGCACGCCCACGGCGCCGGACAGGTCCGCGGTGTTGAACCGACCGTAGGCGCTGTGCAGCTCGACTTCGACTGGTGCCTTGTTGTCGCGGGTGATGATGTTGACGACCCCGGCAAGCGCTTCGGAGCCGTACAGCGCCGAGCTCGCCCCCTTGACGATTTCGACCCGCTCGATGGTTTCGATGGGAAAGCGCTCGAGATCGAGGGCACCGCCAATGCGCCCGATCGCGCGCTCGCCGTCCACCAGCACGAGCACGTACTCGGGGCCGAGCCCCTGCATGCGAATCGATGAACCGCGGAACGTCGGCGAGATATCGATGCCCGGGTGCTCCTCGAGCAGCTCGGCGACATTTTCGGCGCCGGACTCTTCAATGGCGTCCCGGGTAATCACCTCCGTCGCCACCGGCGTCGAGTCCAACGGCCGCTCGTACCGCGACCCGGTGATAACGATCACCTCGGATTGGCCCAGGTCTTCCGGTGACTCCGAGTCCGAGTTCGAGTCCTCTTGCTCAGCCCCGGGCGCGATGGTGGGCGCGGTATCGGGCTCCCCCTCGTCGCGCGGGTCGTTCGTCTGTGCCGAGGCAGCAGGGGCCCAGGCCAGCGCCGCCAGAGCGACGGCGACCCGGGTCCACGTCGATCGACCGGGGCGCGCGCGACGACACTTGTTCTGCTGGGCCTGAGACATGGAGTGCTCCTGCAAGGGCGAGCGGGGGCTCGCGGGATTGCGGGGCGCTGGACTCGGGGCCTCGGGCCGCTAAGCGCCGGACGTTGTCCGACCGGCGAATAAGAAATTGATAATGAAATTGATAATCAATGTCAATCCCTGGTTTCTTGCGAACCTAGGTATCGGTCGGCGCGACGCAGCAGCAGCGCGATCAAAAAAAACGCCAGGCTCCCGAATCGGAGCCTGGCGCGATTTCTTCGCGTGAAACCAAGCGCTAATTGAGCTGCTTAGCCCATCTGGCAGAACGCCGCGTAGTCGATGAGCTCGATCTTTTCGCGATCGACTCCCTCGCCGCAGGTTCCGCACCGGGGGTCCGGGCGCAGCTTCAGTTCCCGGAACTTTGTCTTCATGGCGTCGTACATGAGCAGCCGGCCGACGAGCGTGCCTTCCATGCCGAGAATCAGCTTGATGGCCTCGGTCGCCTGCAGGACGCCCATGATGCCGGGAAGAACGCCGAGCACGCCGGCTTCCTGGCACGACGGCGCCTCCTCGGGCGGCGGCGGCTCCGGGTACAGGCACCGGTAGCAGGGCTCGCCGGTCCCCGGAAACACGGTGATCTGCCCTTCGAACCGGTAAATGGACGAATGCACGACCGGCTTGTTGAGCTTCAGGGCCGCGTCGTTGAGCAGGTAGCGGCTCTGAAAGTTGTCGGCCCCATCGACGATGACGTCGTAGTCCTTGATGATGTCGAGGATGTTCTCGGACGTGAGGCGCTGCTGATAGGCGATGACTTTCACGTCGGGGTTGAGCGCGTTGATGGTTTGTTTCGCGCTCTCGACCTTGGGCATGCCGACGCGCTCGGTATTGTGAATGACCTGGCGCTGCAGATTCGACGCGTCGACCACGTCGTCGTCAATGATGCCCAGGGTGCCCACGCCGGCAGCCGCGAGGTACAGGGCCGACGGCGAGCCGAGGCCGCCCGCGCCCAAGCACAGCACCTTGGCCTTCAGGAGCTTGATCTGCCCCTCTTCGCCAACCTCCGGCAACATCGTGTGCCGGCTGTAGCGGATCTCCTGGTCGGGGGTCATCACGTGGGGCGTGTCGAACTCGAACCCGCTGCGCTTCCACGCGCCGAAGCCCCCCGCCATGGACTTGACGTTGGTGTAGCCGAGCTCGCGCAGCGACCGCGCCGCCAGGGCTGAGCGCGTGCCGCCGGCGCAGTAGAGGACCACTTCGGCGTCGCGGTTCGGGATCGCGTCTTCGACCCGGATTTCGAGAAAGCCCCGAGGAATCCATTTGGCGCCACCGATGTAGCCCTGGACGTACTCGTTTTGCTCCCGAACGTCGATGAGCACGCTGTCGGAGCCGTCTTCGAGGCCCTTTTTGACCTGATCGACGCTTACCTCGTCGATTTCCTTCTTGATTCCCTGAAGGTAGTTCTGAAACGTGGGCATGGATTTCCTCGGTGGTCCTGGGGGGATTCGAATTCCCGCTATTGCTGATGGGTAACGCGGGAAATACACTCTGTCAACGCGAACAACCGCGGCGCTGCCCGGTTGGACGCCGCGCCGCCGCCCGACGTAACGGGGCGTCATGCGGCGATTCCCCCGACGATAGACCTCGAAATAACCGAAATGACCCGGACTAGCGCCGGGGCCGCCCCAGCGCTATCTTGATGCTGGTCAAGTCGCGCGCTCACGCGCCTTCTGCTAGAGAGGAAGAACCATGGCCGAGGCCACCACCACGACTCCCACGGAAACCAATCCCGCCGCCGCCGGGGCGCCCGGCCCCGGCGTTCACCTGACCCCCGGAGCTGCCGAGAAAGTCCTCGAAATCCGCAAGGAAGAGGACATCGAAGAGACCATGGGCCTGCGCCTACGCGTGGTCGGCGGTGGCTGCAGCGGCTTTTCGTACGATCTCTACTTCGATGAGATCACCGCGATGGACGTCGCGTTTTCACAAAACGGCGTCGAGATGGTCGTCGACCAGATGAGCCTGATGTACCTGGACGGCACGACCGTCGATTACGTCGAAGGGCTCATGGGCGCGGGCTTCAAGTTCAACAACCCGAACGTGACAAGCACCTGCGGCTGCGGGTCGTCGTTCTCGGTGTAACGAACGAATCATCCACCCACTCCTTTCGAAGGCGCGGACCGGAGTCCCCGGCCCGCGCCTTTTTTGCTTTCTGTACCCGTGTTGCCCGACCGAGCCCTCGACTACCACGCCCTGACCGACCACCTGCGCACCGCCTTGCCGGCCCGCGCCCGGCGACGGGTCGACATCGACGACCACCACGCGGCCGCCGTCGCGGTCCTGCTCGTCGAGCGCGCGGGCGTGCCCCACCTGCCGTTCACGGTGCGGTCGGCCGAGCTGCGCAAGCACTCGGGTCAGATCTCGTTTCCCGGCGGCCGTGTGGACCCCGGCGAGACCTACCCCCAGGCGGCCCGCCGCGAGACCCGGGAAGAGCTCGGCATTGCCGAAGACGCGATCGCGGTGCTCGGCGAGCTCGACGACGTGCCGACGCCGACCGGCTACACGATCCGTCCGATCGTGTGCACCCTGCCCGGCGAAAACGCCCTGTACGAGCCCAACCCGGCGGAGGTCGCCGAGGTTTTCGAGGTGCCGCTGGCGACGTTCACCGACGAGCGCATCCGCCGCGACATGGGCGAACGCGAATGGCGCGGCCATCGCTACCGGCTCCACGCCTACGACGTGGGTGACCGGAACATCTGGGGCGCCACCGCGCGCATCGTCGAGCAGCTCGTGGGCCTGCTCGCCCCCGCGTAGCAGCGCCGGGCGCCCGGGGGCCTGGGCGGGCGCGGTGCGCTACTGGCTCGGCTGCGCTCCGAGTTGCTCTTCGAAGAACAGAACCGACAGCTGGACGAAGACGTCGCGGTTTTCCTTCTTCTTGAAGCCGTGGCCCTCGTTTTTGGCCAGCATGTACCAGACGTCTTTGCCGCTTTTGCGCACCGCGGCGACGATCTGCTCCGCCTCGCTCGCGGGCACCCGCGGGTCGTTCGCGCCCTGGGCCACGAACAGCGCGCTTTGAATCTTGGCCACGTTGTTCAGTGGCGAGATCGACTCGAGGTGCGCGCGCATCTGCGGGTCGCGCTCGTCACCGTACTCGGCGCGGCGAAGATCGCGGCGGTAGTCGGCCGTGTTTTCGAGAAACGTGACGAAGCTGGAGATACCGACGACGTCGACGCCAGCGCGAATGCGATCGCCGTAGTTCGTGAGCGACGCGAGCACCATGTAGCCTCCGTACGACCCACCGTAGACGCCGACTCTGCCCTGATCCAGGTCCGCGCGCCCCGCTATCCAATCGAGTGCCGCGCCGATGTCCTTGACCGAGTCCTCGCGGAGCATGCCGTTGTCGAGTTTGAGATAGCTCTTGCCGTAGCCGTCGGACCCGCGCACGTTGGGGACCAGGACCGCAAACCGACTCTCCTTGACAAGGTACTGGTAGAACGACGAAAAGCGAGGACGCGACTGGGCCTCGGGACCGCCGTGGATCGACACGACCACCGGAAACGGCCCTTCTCCAACCGGCTTGTAGAGCAGCGCCGGAATCTGGGTCCCGTCGAAGGTCTCGTACTTGACCAGCTGAGGCTCGACGAACGACGCCGGGTCGAGGCCACCGATTTCGCTCTGCGTCCAGCGCGTCGACCGCTGGCGGCGGACATCGTAGGTGTACGCATCGCCCGTCTGGGTCGCCGAGCTGAACGTGAAGCCGAGAGTGCGCGAGTCGCGGGCAAAGTGCAGTCCCGAGATAATCCCCCGAGGCACGTTGCGCGCCCTCTTGAACCGGCCGCGTCGAGCGTCCATCAAGTACAGCGAAGAGTAGCCGTCTTCGTTGGCCGTGAAGGCCAGCGTGCGACCGTCGGGCGCAAGCTCGAGCCCCTCGATGTTCCACGGAATCGTGCGCGTGAGCGACGTCCACGTCTTTTTGGCGATGTCGTACCGGTACAGCTCGGTGAACTCGCCTTCGCGGTCGGTCGTGACGAACACCGACTTGCCGTCGCGCGAAAACCGCGCGCTGCCGTAGCGAGCGCGCGGCGATTCCGGTGACAGAACCGTCAATTCACCCGTGCCGAGATCGACGACCGAGAGGCGCGAGTCGTTAATGGAAATGTAGTTGGCCACGAGCAAGCGCTTGCCGTCGTGGGAGAAGTCGACCGGCCCCCACCAGCCGGTGCCCTCGACGGCGATCGTCGCGCTCGCGGGGTCCTTGCCGTCGCCGACGTAAATGTCGAAGTCGCGACCGTTGCGGGCGTTGCCGGAGAACGCCAGCTTGTCGCCCTGGTGCGACCAGAGCATGTTGCCCCAGCGATGCTCGCCGTCGGTGAGGCGCGTCGTGCTGCCGCTCGCGAGGTCGAGGCGGTAGATCTGGTGCTGCTCGTTGCCCCCGGTATCCCGGGTGTAAAGAAGCGCGTTCCGGTTGCCAGGCACGAACGCGGCGGAGCCGATGGGTTCGGCGTCGAACGTGATCTGCCGCCGCGCGCCGAGGGGCTGCGTTACCAGGTGCAGCTGCGCGGTCTGGCCAAAGCGCGTGCGAACCAGGGCGGCCTTGCCGTCCGACGACAGCGACGCGAGGGACGCCGACCGGGTCTCGGTGTAGCGGTCGAGGCGCGCCGCGAGCTGGGCGGGAATCGGCTTGGTGCCGTCGAGGACCAGAGCGCCGCGCTCTTCGACGTTCGGCTGGGGCGGTGGCGCTGGCGGCGGGGGTGCCGGCGGCGGCGCAGGCTCGGGAATGGCCGGCGCAGGCTCGACCCGAGGAGACACCGGCGTCGGCTCGGCCGGGGGCGGAACGGCGGGTTGGGCACAAGCCGCAACACCACCGGTGAACAGGGCGACGCAGCACCAGACGCGGGCCTTCATGGCCGCGACTATACTCGCGAGGCCCGCGGCGAAAACCCGAGGACAGCTACTGATTGCTGGTGAAAGCGGTCATTTTCCAGGCGCTGTCGACCGGGGCGAACTCGACCCAGTACCCCGTGTACGCCTGGGCAGTGGCCGGGTCGTAGTCCGCCGGACAAGCGACGCGAGCCCCGTCATCGAAGACATTGCAGCCGCCCTTGATCGCGCTGATCAGCAGCGACATGCGGCTATCGTCGGCCTGAAACATGACCAGGGCCTGGTCGGCGCTCGGTTCGGCGCCGAGGCTCCAAACGAAGTCCTCGGCCATCAGCAACCGCAGCGATCCCAGGTCGTTGACCAGGGCGGCCGCCAGCACTTCGTCGATGTGCGCCTCGGCCCCGGCGGGAATGTCGCCAAACCGCCCCTTCTCCGGCTTCTTTTCGACGGTCTTGACCGGCGCGCTGTCCCGGCGCGGGTTGTATTTCACCGCGTGCCTTTCGAGGCGATCGTGAATGGCAACGCGCAGCGCGTCGGTGCGGCCCTGAAGCCAGCCGGGCGTTTCGGCCCCGCGCAGGGGAGCCGGCACGCCGCCGGGCTCGATCTCCGACGCCTCGGACTCGATGCGCACGCGCCAGGGCTTGCCGCCCAGAACGTAGATGCGAAAGCGAACGAAATACGACGTGTACTGAGCGGTGTTTTGGCCGCTCGCAATGCCGGGACGCACCTGGCCCTGGCCCTGGGGCACCTGGCTGCGCTGCCGCTGGCCAGCGACCCGCACCGGGTGCCACGAGGTTTTGATCCAGCCGGCCGACGGGTTTTCGATGAGCTTGGGGTACCGCTCGCGCACCGCGATCAACGTCTGGCTGAACACGTTGGCGAACTCGGTGTCGTACGCGCTCGTTCGCGCGGTTTTGACTTCCTTCGCCGTCGCCGCGCACCCGGGCGCGGGGGCCGCGAGGGCAACAAGCAGCGCCAGCAGCGCGCAACCTTTCCAAGTCGTGGTACCCATGGGCGCAGTTCCAGGGAATGTTTATGGGCGGACGAGTGAAAAGTCAATCGCAGTCGGTCGAGCCGGCAAGTGCAGGCACAGTCGACGAAATCCTTCGAATTCTCGGGGAAACCTGGGGCCATGCGGTGTGCGAGCTGGACCACGGAAACGCCTTCGAGCTGCTCGCCGCAACCATCTTGAGCGCCCAGTCGACCGACAAGCGAATCAACATGATTACGCCGGCGCTGTTCGCGCGGTTTCCCGACGCGGCAAGCCTGGCCGAAGGCGACCCCGCCGAGGTCGAGGAGCTGGTCAAGTCGTCCGGCTTCTATCGAAACAAAACGAAATCCCTGCTCGGAATGGCTCGCAAGCTGGTGGCCGACTTCGGCGGCGAAGTCCCCGACACGATGGAGGAGATGCTCACGCTTCCGGGCGTCGCGCGAAAGACCGCCAACGTCGTGCTGGGCACGGCCAAGGGCATCCAGAGCGGCATTGCGGTGGATACGCACGTCAAGCGCGTGTCGGCGAAGCTCGGCCTGACCCAGCACACGGATCCGGTGAAGATCGAGCGCGACCTCACCGCGCAGATTCCGCAAGAGCGCTGGACCGACGTCGGCCACCAGATCATTTGGCACGGTCGCCGGGTCTGCCACGCGCGCAAACCCAACTGCGGCGAGTGCACCCTGGCGCCGGTGTGCCCGTCGCGCGAGGTCGCGTGACTCTCGCCCGGCCCACGGTCGCGGTCGGAGGCATCGCGTTCGACGACCAGGGCCGGGTGCTGCTGGTCCAGCGCGGGCGTCCGCCGGGGGTTGGGCTGTGGACCGTACCCGGCGGCAAGGTCGAGCCCGGCGAGAGACTCGCCGAAGCCGTAGCCCGTGAGATTCGCGAAGAAACCGGATTGACCGTCGTCGTCGGCGCGCCGGTTGAGATCATCGAGCGCTTCGGCGACGGCCGCGACGGCGATCCGCCCTATCACTTCGTCATCATCGACTACGCCGTCACCGTGACGGGCGGTGCGCTGGCCGCGGCGGACGATGTCGCGGACGCACGCTGGTTCGAGTGGGACGAGCTCAACGGCCTGCCCGTCACCCAGGGGCTGGTTGCGGTGCTCGAGCGCGCGCGCGCCGGCGACAAAGCACTTGCACCCGCTGGCCACCCGCGATAACGCCGTACCGTGAGCCGCCTGGCCATTCTGTCCGACCGCCCGTCTGTGCGCCGCGACGAGACCGACGACGCGAACTGGTTCGACTGGCGCTGGCAGCTGCGCCACATGATCACGAGCGCCGACGAGCTGGCGACGGTCGTCGCCCTGTCGGACCACGAGCGCGACGGCCTGGCGCGTTCGAAGAGCTTGTTTCGCTTCGGCCTCACGCCCTACTACGCGAGCCTGATGGACCCGGAGAATCCGAACTGCCCCATTCGACGGCAAGCGATTCCCGCACCCGACGAGCTCGACATTCGCGACGAAGAACTCGTCGATCCGCTGGGCGAAGATAGCCACAACCCGGTGCCGGCCGTGGTGCACAAGTACCCGGACCGCGTGCTGTTCCTGGCCGTCGACCGGTGCGCGATCTACTGCCGCCACTGCAACCGGCGACGGCTCGTCGGCGGCGACGCGCCGCCCACCCGGGACGAGCTCGAGGAGGGCCTGGCCTACATCGAGCGAGCCACGCGGGTGCGCGACGTGCTCATCTCTGGTGGCGACCCGCTGCTGCTGTCGACCAAGCGTTTGCGCTACATCCTGGGGCGCCTGCGCGCCATCGACCACGTCGAGATCATCCGCATCGGCACCCGCATTCCGGTCGTCATGCCCATGCGCATCGACGACGAGTTGGCACAAACGCTTCGCGAGTTCGCGCCGGTGTTCGTCAACACCCATTTCAACCACCCGGTGGAACTCACCGCGGACGCCCGCGCCGGGTGCGAACGCCTGGTCGACGCCGGCGTCCCGGTACAAAACCAGGCCGTGCTTCTGCGCGGCATCAACTCGTCGGTGCGCTGCCTGCGCGAACTCATGCGGTCGCTGCTGCGCAGCCGCGTACGGCCGTACTACCTGTTTCAGGGCGACACCGTCATCGGCACCGACCACCTGCGAACGCCGGTGGACGAAGCCATTCGACTGATGGACGGACTGCGCGGCTGGATGAGCGGAATGGCCGTGCCCCACATGGTGCTCGACGCACCGGGTGGCGGGGGCAAGATTCCGATCGGCCCCCAGTACCTTCGCGACATGAACGACGAGTGGGTCACGGTTCGCAACTACCGGGGCGACGAGATTCGCTACCCCCAGCCGCGCGAGCGCGATTGCCGGGTGCCCTACGACGACGTCTACTTCGCAGGCCAGCCCGACGACGACGATCGAGTCGGGGGACTCTGACTTGCCCGCCCCGGCGCAGGTCACGAAGCTCATCCTCGAGCTCGCGAGCGCCGAAGGCTTTCACCGCGCCGGCGTTGCCCCCGCGACCGCGCGGGTGCGCTACCGGGCGTTTCGGCGATGGCTCGCCGACGGCAAGTCGGGGTCGATGGCGTTTCTGTCGGCGCCGCACCAGCTCGCGGCCCGACGCGACCTGGGGCAGGTAGCGCGCGACGCCCGCACCGTGGTCACGGTCGCCCTCGCCTACGACTGCGAGCGCGGCGACAACCCGCAGGCGCGCATTCCCGGATTCGTGGCCCGCTACGCCCGGGGCACCGACTACCACGTCGTGCTGCGGCAGAAGCTCTCGCGCCTGGGGCGCCGTCTCGCCGACGAGCTCGGCCGCACCGTGGGCGCTCGGCCGTGCGTGGACAGTGCACCGGTTCTGGAGCGCGACCTGGCCGAGGCGTCCGGAATCGGCTTCGTCGGCAAGAACACCATGCTCATCGCACCGGGGCTGGGCTCGTACATCGTGCTGGGCGAGCTCTTGCTCGACATCGCCGCCGAGCCGACCGGCGACGCGAACCAGGCCGCCGAGCCGACCGGCGACAAGGACGTCGCCACGCGCTGCGGCTCGTGCACGGCGTGTCTCGACGCCTGCCCGACCGGCGCATTCGACGACGCCTTCGTGCTCGATGCGCGGCGCTGCATTTCGTACCTGACGATCGAACACCGCGGCACGGTCCCTCGCTCCCTGCGGGCGTCGGTCGGCAACATGGTCTTTGGTTGCGACATCTGCCAGGAGGTGTGCCCCTACAACGCCGCGGCGCCGGCGCGTACGCCGCCCGCACCGGAGCTCGCTTGCGAACGCGCGGAACGGGCCCAACCGGACCTGCTGCGGCTGCTCGACATGGGCGCCAACCAGACTCGCAAGTGGGTCGAAGGCACCGCCATGCGCCGAGCCAATCGACACATGCTGCGGCGCAACGCCTGCGTGGCCCTGGGCAACAGCGGCCGCTCCGAAGCGGTTGCGCCGCTTTCGCGCGTGCTGGCGGCCGACCCCAACCCGCTCGTGCGCGGTCACGCCGCCTGGGCCCTCGGGCGCCTGGGCGCCCGCGACGCCCTCGAGCAAGCGCTGGACTGCGAACCCGACGCCTACGTGCGCTCCGAGATCAGCGAAGCGTTGTCTTGTCGTCCCGCAGCGACCGGACGTGAGCCACCAGAGCGTTGATCTGCTGGGGCGTAAACACGTTGCCGAAGGCCGGCATTTGCCGGTTGGCGGACCCGTTTACAATCTGGTCTTTGATCTCGGCGTCGGACAGGCGGTCCTGCAGCGCCGGCTCGGTGAGGTCCTTCACGCCGGTGCGAGCGCGGGTGCCGGAATCCGGCACGCCGTTCATGCCGTGGCAGCGAGCGCAGTTGCCGGTGAATAGCCGCGAGCCGCTCGGCGGCCCGCCTTTGGAGCTGCCGCAGGCTCCGAGAGCCCCCGCGGCCCCGACGGCGATGACTGTGGACCATGCGACGAACCACTTGCGCATGGCCAAGGGGTAGCACGAACCGGCCCGGGGTCTCAGTCGGCGTCGGTAAGGTCCTTCAGGTCGTTCACGGACACCAAAAGGTCCGTTAGATGCTGCTGGATTCCGTTTAGTTCCCGCTGCAGGGCAAACAGCGATCGCTCGAGCTCGGCGGCGCGTTGATGCACCTGGCGCAGGCGCTCGCCGGCGGTGCCCGGGCTCGCCGGCCCCGCCACCGCTCCCATGCCCGTCGGCGTCGACCGCGCCTGCCGCTTCGGCGGCTCCCCGGGCATTCCCGTGCTGACCACGGTGCCTACCACGGAGTCGGGCGCGTTGCCGCCAGGCGCCGGAGGCACGACCGGCACCACCGCCGCCACCGGCGCAACGGGAGGCGCCGAGTCGCTGCCCTGGGCCATGGTGGGCGCCGGCGTGGTGCCGCGGCGGGCCCGAGCCTGCACCTCCTGCGAGACGGCCGGCACCGGGCTGGGTCGAGGCCCGCCCGGACCGGGCCCCGGGTCGGTGCTGCGAGGCGGTCCGTCGTCGAGGTCCTCTACGTAGCGCAGCCACAGGTTGCCGCACCGAACCACGTCGTTGTGTTTGAGCGCCAGGCGCTCCACCCGAACGTCGTTGACGTGCGTCCCGTTGGAGCTTCCCAGGTCTTCGACGACGAAGCCGTCGCCCTCCCGGCGAATCAGCGTGTGCTTGCGAGACACCATGGCGTCGTCGGTGCGCACGGCGCACTCGAGGGCGCGGCCGATGTAGGTCGGCTCCTCTCGCGCCAGCGCCACCTCACCGCTGCGCCCCTGGGCGTCCCGATAGAGCAGTCGCGCCGCCATACCGTTGGCTATCATACCCGACGACCGTACACTCGTCGGCGGTGAAGCCGCGCCTGCACCTGTTCGTTTGTCGCAACGAGCGCCCCAGCGGGGGCCGACCGGCCTGCGGACAGCGCGGCTCCGGGATCGTCGCGGCGCTCCAGCGCGAGCTGGCGGCCCGCCCCGACCGCTGGAGTGAGGTTCGCATCACAGAAAGCGGCTGTCTGGGGCCCTGCTTCGACGGTCCGACGGTCGTCGCCTACCCCGACGGGACCTGGTACGCAGGGGTCACCGCCGACGACGCCGGCGCCCTGCTCGATCACCACCTCGACGGCGCGCCGGCCCTAAAGCACCGGCTCCTCGAGCTCGCGGACGACGGCGACCACGACGACGCTCCCGACGCTGACGCTGACCCGGACGAAGAAGGCGACAGGCGCGACGGCTCGTAGCGTCCATGCGGGCGCCACTCCGTAAGCGTTTCCATACCCGCCTCGATACCGACTTCGATAAGCGGACGGCGCGCGCGCCGGTGGCGCCGCGCCGGTCGAACTAGTAGGTCAACAGCAGCTCGAGGTTGTCGCGCTCCCACCGCTTGGCCTCGGCATAGCGGGCGTAGGTCGCCTCGGCTTGCAAGAACTCGGGCGGGTGGAACTGGCGCCGCCCGTTCACCACAGGGGCCTCGAACACCTGGTGCAGCATCTCGTGGAACACGATCCAGGCCACGAAGTACTCGGGCACCTCGGGCCGGTCGAGGGTCCGGTGGATCCGGATCAAGCGCTCCTCCAGGGAGTAGGAGCCCATCTTGATGCTTTTTCGCGGCCTGCGACGCCGGGTTCGCGGCCCCCAGGTGATGCGCGCGTCGATGCGGCCATCGAAATAGTCTTCGTTGAGCTCGTCGAAGATCGCCTGGAGGTCGTGAACGTCACCGCGCGAAACGAGCCGGCGCGGTCTTGGCTCGACCCGGGGGCGAACCCGGTGCTGATGCTCGTCGATGTAGTCGCCCAGCATGCGCGACGACCCCGGATCGTTCTCCGCGACGTAGCGGGCGATGGCCCGAGTCACGGCGGGGCTCGCGTCGGCGAACATGTGGTGGAGCCGCAGCTTGTAGTGCGCCCGCGACGGGTCGCGACGCACGGAGATCATGGTGTAGCGATTGTCGGTCAGCACCAGGTCGAGCCGCGCGTCCAGGTGGGCGCGAATTCGCCGCTGGAGACTGGATCGAGCCATCTCCAGCGCGCCGTCGTGCTCGGCTTGAACGATGTCGCCGTCGAGCTTTCGCAGCGCCGCTCTCGGCGGCATCCAGCTGGGCTGGGTGGACTCGGCCAGCTTGCGCAGGCCTCGAGTTACAACGGCGGCGCGAGTCGCGGTGCGCAGGGCGGCCGCGGCGGTGGCGGCCCGGTCGGGTCGGTACGGCGCGGAGGGAGCGTGGGCTTTGGCGGGCGATTTCACTCGATTCCCCGGTCTCGGGACACAAAGATATCGTTTGCGTGCCGGTGGTGGCACGCAGGGCGCACCTGGGCATTCGTTCAGCCGGTGCGGGATTCGGGCGGCGCGACTGGCGCCTCCCGACTGCTTTGCAATCGTAGCCTTGCCGGCGCCTGGCGATCAAATTTATCCACAGCCGAGACGCGCGGTTTCCCTTCTATAAGCAGCTGAAGATGTTGGTTATTTAGGCAGTTCGGCAACAGCTGAGGCGGTCGCGCGAACCCTACCAGCGCCCCCTGACGCCAGATGTGGGGGGCTTTGGCGCGGCGGAGGGCACGGCCGCGGCGAACGGAGCGTCGACGGGGCCGCAAGTCGAGCCCCCAGGGGCCCGCTTTTTCCAGCAAATCACCAGACCTACATTGCAACCACCCGAAACAGCGTGTGATTTTGGAAGGTGCGGGGTGTTTGGTGACATTCGGACTCCCTGCAGTTTGTCCACTGTTCAACTTATTTGGGGGTACAGCCTCATGACGACACGCTCTTGGATTGTCGCCCGGCTCCTGGCCGCGACCTGCATGCTCTCGGTCTCCGCCTGCGGCGACGACTCGCCGGCCGAGGACACCACAACGGATACGACCACAACGTCCGGTGACGGGGATGGCGACGGGGACGGCGACGGCGACGGCGATGGCGATGGCGACGACGAGTGCGTCACCGACCGAGGACGGCCCTGCAACACGTTCACCGGCAACATCACGGTCCAGGACATGTACGCGCCTCAACTCGACGCGCGCGGCCTGCTGGTAACGGCCGGCTACGCCGACACGGAAGCCGCCGGCGCCCCGATTTTCGACACCGTGGAGGTCAACGGCCTGGGCATTCCGATCGGCTGCTCGGTCACGCTGTTCGACTTCGCCAACGGCGACAATCGCCGGCCGAGAAGCGACGAGGGCGTCATCACCATCGACGGCCCGGGCCTGCGCGATCTCGGCGAGTGCCGGCTCCAGGCGTTTGCCGGCGGCGAGGTCCAGGGCGAATCCAACTACGGCTGCTACAAGGACTACACGGCCGCAGCCGGTGACGCGTTCTCCGTGACGGAAGGGGAATCCTTTGTCACCATCGCGGGCGCCAGCTTCATCGACGAAGACGTCGAGCCCGGCGACATCCTGGAGATCGAGGGCGCGACCACCGCCGCCAACGACGGCGGCTGGATCATCACCGAGGTCGTCGATGCCAACACCCTCAAGCTGATTCCCGACCAGCGGCCCATCGAGGGCCTGGTCACCGCGGAAGAGATCCCCGATACCGCGGCGGTGCGCATCTCTTCGGCCCAGGGCGGCATCTTTCAGGGCCAGCGGACCGAAGCATTGCCGGCCGGTTTCACGGTGTCGTTCTCCAAGGTAGACGGCCCCAACGTGCCCGCCTTCGGCGACCCGATGGCCGTGCCCATCGTCGTGCCCGGCCAGGGCCTGCAGCTCGACGACGCGTCGAGCGCGTTCGACGCCCTGCCCCTGGACGGCAGCGACCCGCAGTTTTCGTGCAGCGGCGAAAACGGCAGCTGCGGCGACAGCGTGGGCGGCGTGTTGCTCACGGTCTTCAACGGGCAGACAACCGACATCCCCCTCGACCAGCTCGGCGACAGCCGCCTGTCCCCGGTCACCCGGCCGGCCGTCAGTGCCTTCGTGCAGTTTCAGTGCACGTTTCAGGACGACGACATGCCGGACCCGACCGACAGCCGGGTCGCGGGCCTCATGGACGCCATCATGATGTCGAATCCGACGCGCATCGAGTCCCGCTTCTTTAAGCACTCGGCATCGCCGGTAGGCACCGTGGACCCGGCCCTGCCCGCCAACCCGACCAACCTGCTCGCCGGACACGGCGTGTACGGCTGGACCGACATTCCCGACGAAAACTAGTCGTCGACTCGGCCACTTGCGGCGCGCTCGGATGTCCGGGCGCGCCGTTTTCTGGTTTCGGCGGCGGGGTCGAGCGGCCGCGTTCGGGCTCAGTCGTCGACCGGCAGCCAGCCGAAGCGCCGCATGGGAATGCCGTCCGAGTCCGAGAACTCGACGCCCTCGCCTTCGAGCAGCTGACGCTGGGTGGTCCCGCCGATCGGGTCGAGAATCGACACTCTGCCAACCGTTTTGGAACGCCGGCCAACGACCCGCTGCCACGGCACGCCGCTCCCTGCGCTCGCCTTCATCGCTGCGCCGGCGACCCGCGCCGCCCCCGGGTAGCCGGCCAGCTCGGCGACCTGGCCGTAGGTCGCCACCTTGCCGCGGGGAATTCGGCGGACCACGCGATACATGTCGCGATGCATGGCCTTGACGTGATCGGCGTCGCTTTTGCGTCTGGACGACACGGAGCCGCTACGCTACGACAGCCCACGATGCAGATCCAGGTGCGCTACTTCGCCGTGTTGCGCGAGCGCCTGGGCAGCGACGGCGAGTCCGTCGAGTTGCCCTCGGCAGCGACCGTGAGCGACGCCCTCGACGTCCTGGCCGAACGCCACGACAGCGTCGCGGCGCTCCGCGGGCGTTTTCAAACCGCCGTAAACCAGGAAATGGTGCCGCCCGGCCATTCCCTGGCCGACGGCGACGAGCTCGCCCTGATTCCCCCGGTCGCGGGGGGCAGCGACGGCGAACCGGCTCGGGTCGCCTGCATGGTGGCCGAGCGCGCCCCGTCCCTCGACCGGTGCGTCGCCGCGGTCACGTCGCCCGACATGGGCGCGGTGTGCACGTTCACCGGCATCGTCCGGCGCAAGAACCAGGGCCGCGACGTCGATCGCCTCGAGTACGAAGCCTACGAAGACATGGCCAACAAGGTGCTGGCCGAGCTTTGCGATGCCATCGAGCGCGAGATCCCCGACGCGCGACTGGCGGTGGAGCACCGTCACGGCAAGCTGGTCGTCGGCGACATCGCCGTGGTCATCGCCGCCGCTGCGCCGCACCGGGCCGAGGCCTTCTCCGCGTGTCGCGAGATGATCGAGCGCCTCAAAACCAGCGTGCCCATCTGGAAGAAGGAAGTCGGCCCCGACGGCGCCGAGTGGCTCGGCATCGGCCCGTAGCCCCTTGGACCCGCGGGTCACCCCGGGCGGGGCCACTGAATGCCGTAGCGCCGCACCCGGTCGGCCAGGGTCGACTTGGACATCCCCAGCGCTCGGGCGGCCCGGCGGTACGAGCCGTAGCGCTCGAGCGCGTCGATGATGAGATCGCGAACGACGTCGTCGCAGCGCCCGCCGGGGCGACGCTCCGAAGCGAGATCCGGTTCGGCCCCGGCGGGTCGATCCGTCGCGGCCGCCACCACCGGCTCGCGCAGGGGTCCCCGCTCGGGAAGCGGCACGAAGTGCTCGAACTCGAGCACCTCGGGCCCGGTGGCCATGGCGCGGTGCGCCGCCTGTCGAAGCTCGCGCACGTTGCCCGGCCAGTGGTAGGCGTCGAGTCCGCGCAGGGCCGAGCGGGTGACTCGCCGCTCGCCGTAGAGCGGCGCCAGCTCCGCCATGAAGCCTTCGAGCAATCGGCGAATGTCGCCGCGCCGCTCCCGCAGGGGCGGCAGCTGAACGACCACCGTCGCCAGGCGGTGATACAGGTCCGGTCGCATTTGCGCCGAGCGCCCCGCCAGCCGGGAATGGCGGTGGGTCGCCGCCACAATGCGCGCATCCACGGGCCGCTCGCCGCTGTCGCCGATGCGCCGCACCCGCCGGGACTCGAGAACGCGCAGCAGATGGGGCTGCTGGGTCAGGGGCAACTCGCCGATTTCATCGAGAAACAGGGTGCCGCCGCCGGCGTGTTCGAACACCCCGGCGCGGTCTCCGGTAGCGCCGGTAAACGCCCCGGCCACGTGGCCAAAGAGCTCCGAGCCGATCAGCTCCGACGCAATCGCCCCGCAGTTGAGGGGAACGAAGGGGGCGAGTCGGCGGGGAGACCCTTCGTGCACGACGCGCGCAACCAGCTCCTTGCCCGTGCCGGTCTCGCCCAGCACCAGCACGCTGCACTCGCTGCGTCCCGCCCGAAGCGCCAGATCGATCGCCGCCCGAAAGCCCGCATCTTCGCCGACCAGCATTTCGAGGGCTGTCTTGGCCTCGCGGTCCGGTCGCCCCAGGACCAGCAATCTCACGCGGCCGACTTCCAACACCGAGCCGGCCCGCAGCTCGGCGGCATCGACCCGGCCACCGTTCACGCGCGTGCCGTTCTTGCTGCCGAGATCGAGCACCCGCCAGCCACCGGCCTGGCGCTCGAGCGCGCAGTGAAGCCGCGACACGAACGGGTCGTCGAGCGCGACGTCGCACGTCGGATCGGTCCCTACGGTGGCCCGACGACGGCCCGTCGGCAGCTGGAAATCGGCGCCGCCCGGCAGCGTTCGCACGCCCCAGACCTCGCCCGCGCACGAAGTGGCAAGCTCGGGGTACTTGCTGGTCGGGGCCGAGCGCGTCGCCCCGTTAATGAAACGCTCCATGTCCGTCGTCCCTCCTCTTTCGAGGGACGTCTTCGGTGGCAGCGCCGCGAAGTTGCGAAAAAAGACTCGGCGCCGCTCGCGAAGCGGGCTCAGCGAGGCCCGCGGCTATTCGATGACGGGCTCGTCGAACTCGCCGCCGTCATCGCCCTCGGCGCCCTCGGCGCCGTCGGCGTCCTCGGCGGTGCCCTCGTCGTCGTCGTAGTCGCCATCGCCGTCGCCGGCCTGGTCCTCGTCGACGCCTTCGCCGACCTCGTCGTCGCCATCCTCGTCATCGACGTTCGGCGTGGTGCCGGCCGCACTCCGCCCCAGGCGCGCCGCGGTTTCGGGATTGATCAGCCGCGCAGGCGCCGTGGCCGGCGGCGGAATCGCGGGCTGGTCATCGTCGGCCGGTTCGCCGCCGTCATCGCGCTGACCGTCGGCGAGCGGATCCGCGGGCGCACCGGCCGTGGGCGGCAGCGCGGGTTTTGCGGCGGTGCGCGGGGCCGACGGCCGTGGCCGCGACCGCGTCCGCCCGGCATTGCTGTTGGACGGCGACGGCTCTTTGCCCGGCTGGCAGTCCCGACTGCCCTTGCGCCGCGGGCGCTCGACGGTGCGCGACAGCCGCATGCCGATGTAACCATCGTCGCGGCGCGCCTTTTCGAGGCCCGTTTCCATGGCCGCCAGCTTCGGGTTCTTCTTTTTGACCTCGTCGGTGAACTTGAAGCGCGCGCAGAAGTTGAGCTCCGACAGGGCAACGGGATCTTTGAAATCCATGTAGCCCTCGGCGAAGAGCTCGCCGTCGGTCGAGCCCGCGGTGAAGTCGCGCAGCGTTCCGCGCCCCTCCTCGATTTCCATGATCGCCGTGGCGTTGCCGAGCTGCAGCTCGGGCAACGTAATGCCCTGGGCCTTGAAGGCATTGAGCTTGCGCCCGGGGCGCGCGGTCGGCTTGACCTTGCCCGGCCCCACCGAACACTCGGTGCACGCGAGGTCGAGCTCGCCGTTGGCCAGGGACCACTTGCCCTCAGGCAGCTCGAGTCGAACCTTTGCGTCCAACGTGCCCTGATTGGCCGGCAGGCCAGCAAACACCACATTCAGCCCGGGCATCATTTTGATCGGCATGTCCTCGGTCTCGGCCGAGAACATCAGGTCCTCGCCAGACTTCTCGACCGTGCCGTCGATAACGCCGTCTCCGGACTGCGCCCGGATGTCTACGCTGATGGTGCCGGTGATGAGCGGCAGCAGACCGATGCCCACGTCGAGCTCGTCGATGATCACCGTGCGCGGTTGCTCGTCTTTCTTCTTGGGGCGGGTACGAACGACCACGTTGGTCGCCGTGACCTTGCCCGGCAGCCAGCTCAGCGAAAAGTCCTCCACGTCGACGTCGGCTTTCTCGTTGAGCGCCGTCATCAGGCGTTCCTCGAGCCGATCAGCCGGAAAGGTCAGCCACGCCGCGTACACGAACGTGACGACGGCCAGGGCCGGGTAGCCAATCCAGCGCAGAAGCTTTTTCTGTCGTTCGGTCAGAGTCATCGGTTTGCTCCTAGCCGTCCGACTCGCCGGCGTCGCCTTCGCCGCCGACTTCGGGCAGCTTGCGGAACGTCGACACAATCATGGTTGCCTTGCGCAGCTTGTCGGGGTCGCGACGACTCTTTTCGACGTTGAGCGTCGTTACCACCACGGTTCGATTCTTTGTCTCGACTTTCTCGAGGAACTCGGCCAGCTGGTAAATCGTCACTTCGCGCAGCTCAATGCGCCCCGAGATTTCTTCGTACACGCCCCGCGGCTGACTCGGCTGCGGCTGGTAGTTGGGAATCTGCACCCCGACTTCCCCGGCAATGCCTTCCAGGTAGGTCGACAGCGACGGCGCCGTGGCGCCAATGGTGACCTTCGGCCCCCGCTGCTGGGTCTTTTGCTGCTTGAGAATCATCAGATTCTCGAGCGCCATTCGCTTTTCGTCGTTGCGGGCCTCGATGGCCGACAACCCGCTCGAAATCGTGTTGGCAATCAGCGCGAACACGCAGAACACCGCGGTCGCGCCCAGCAGCACGACCAGGTTCCGCTCGCGCGGCGCCATGTGATCCCAGCGATCTCTCAATCCTTCGAACGCCATCGCGCTACTCCCTGCAGGTGGTCCGGGCCGAGAGCGAAAAGACCTTCACGTCGTTCGCCCCGGAGGAGATGCTGCCTTCAGTGACATCGGCAAAGCAGTCGACCTCGGCAACCGCCGCCTTGATGCGATCGATTTCGGCCGACGTCGCCGCCTGGGCGTCGATTTTGATCTTGCCCGGCGTGATGTCGATGGTCTCCACGTTGAGCGTCACGTCGCCCTTGGCCGGAAGTTTTTCGTTGAGCGCCAGCAGCACGTCATAGGCGGTCATTTTGGGAATCGGCGATTGCTCGACGACGTTCGGGCCAACCGACTCGTTGATTTCCTCCGCCGACTTCTCGCTGCCGAGCACTCGTACCGACTCCTCCGCCAGCGCCGCTCCGAGCTCGGCTTCGTTCTGCCGAAGCTGATAGAGCGCGGCGTACGCGTTGCCCGCCGCAAACGCCACGATGATGAGCGCCACCGCCGCCAGGTGGGCAGCTTTGGCCCGCAGGAACGAAAAGTCGGCCTTGAGCGCGAGCTCGCCGGTGCGCAGGTCGTAGGTGGGGCGACCGCCCGTCCCGTCGAAGGCCACGCCCGCCGCCGCGCAGGCCACGTCCACCGGAACCGGGGAGTTGGGACCCACGATCCGCTCGGCATCGGCCCCGTCGAGGGTGAAAACATCGAGGTCGAGCTGTTCGGACAGGTAGCTGGCCGTGCCGCGCAGACGGCTACCGCCGCCGACGAGCGCCGCCAGGGTCACCGTGGCGCCCGTCTCCGCCCGGCACGCCAGCAGCGTCCGGCGAATCTCGCGCGCGATGGGGCCGAGTTCCCCGGCCACCACGCCGTGCAGGTGCTCGTTGTCTTCCGGCAACGCGGGCTCTCGCATCGACGCCACGTAGCCATGCTCGTGCTTGGCCCGCTCCGCGTCCTCGACCGACATCTTCCAGGCCGAGGCTATCGCCATGGTCACGTCGCGCCCGCCGCGCACAATGGACCGCGAAAACACGGTGCGCCCGCTGTGGACGACGCAAACGTTGGTGACCGCGTGGCCGATGTCGATCACGGCCACCGCGTCGCCACCGGCGACCTGACCGAGCCTGTCGACGCGCTCCGCAATGCGCGCATAGCAGGTCGAGCGGACCAGCAGCCCGCGTATCTCGATGCCCTGTTCCTCGGCGAGGGCCAGCAGCTCGCGGGCGCGCTCGATCTGCATGGCGCACGCAAACACCCGCATCCCCGACGCCGGAGCGGCCACCGCGCCACGCGGCGGCATGGTCTCCGCCGCCGACTGGACGAACGTGGGCTCGTCGTCGTCGTCGCCGGCACCGGCCTCCGTAGTGGCCGCGCCGTCGCCCTCGCCCTCGCCCAGCTGCCGGGGCAGCGTGTCGAACGCGAACACGATGTCTTCCATGTCGAACGGCAACAGCTGCTCGAGCTCGCCGCCGATGGCGCGCTCCAGGTCGGTGCGCTTGAGGCCCTTGAACGGAAACTCGATCACACGGCTGTGAACCTGATCGCCGCCGACCGACAGATACACGCTGTCCTGGTCGTTGAAATGCTCGCGAACGATCTCGCCAACGATGCCGAAGGCCCTCTCGAGGTAGTCCTCTCCCGCGCCGCCGGGCACCGCTCGCTCAACGACCGTGTCGGGCGACGACGCCCGAAAGCTCGACTGGACCAGCCCCACCTTGACGCTGTACGCGCCGATGTCGATTCCTATACTCCGAGCCATCGACTCATTCTTCCTTCCAAAACACCCAGGTTCCCTTGGTGTCGGTGTCTCGCGGCCGTCGGTTTTGCCGAACGGGTTCCTTGTCCCATACGCCGATGATGCGCTTGGTGACGCGCCCCATCGTCGCGGTCGACTCCACCCGGTACGTGCGCCGCTCTCGGGCGATCGCCACCTGCTGTAGTTTGTTGGTGTCGAGTTCGACCCCTTCCGGGATCTGGTTGACGCCGAATGCGCTGAGGTCGAGCCCCGCCCCCAAAGCCGTGGCGGCGACGTTGGCGCCATCGCCCTCGGCCACGGCACCGAACATGGCGCCCGGGTCCTTCACGAAGTCGGCGAACGAGTTCAGATCGTCGAACAGGAACCCCATCTGCCGGGCCTTGGCGACGAACTGCGCCAGCAACCACACCCGGTTGATGTCCTGCGCCACGGGGTCGCCGTCTTTGGCCGCCGCCACGATGATGGCCAGGATGACGTTGACGTCCTGCACGGCACCGATGTTTTGCTTGCAGTCGCCGTATACCGTGAACGCCGAGCCGAACAGGGTCCAGAAGCGGTCGTCGATTCCCCGCACGAGCTTGAGCTCATCGACCGTGTCGATGTAGTTGTTCTTGGCCAGGTACCGGTCGTCGTTCTGCTGGTAGCCGTAGTCCTCGGGTGCTCGGCCGGACGCGTCGGGCCCGGTGTACCGGTTCGTGTCGCGGTCGACGTAGTCGATGATGGCAGCCACTTGCTCGTCGCGACTTCGACGCCACCCATCGGCCGACTCGTTCTGAAAGAGCTGCTCGTAGGCGTCCGAGTAGACCAGCGCTTGAAGCTTGGTCTGCAAGATCGCCTGTTCGGCGACGTTGTTGGTGTTGGCGCAGTTGACGTTGATCTTGCCGTCGTCGGTCGAGATCGCGAGGTCGAACGTGCCCTCGGGAAGGCCCAGCCCCGACACCGCATCGCCCGCCAGCCCCACGGCCTCGCCGATCGCGGCAACCTCTTCCTTGCTGCCGCTGAACACGCCCATGAACATCGGCACGTAGTCGGCCAGCTGGATGTCGCCAATGTACTGCCGGTAGCGGTCCAGCACCGAGGTCTGCACCTTGATGACCAGACGCGACAGATTCATCCCCGAGCGCGCGAGGATGTCGGCACGCATGTTGTCGCGAACGTTGACGGCCGCCTCGTAGTCGACCGTCGCGTCCATGCTGAATTCGGCCGTAACGATGGCCGTCATCGATAGAGCCCCAACCACGGCAATCAGCGCGACGCCGCGCTGCGAGAACCGCTTGCCCCGCTGGATGACGCCCGACGCCTTGCCCGCGTCGCTATGAGAGTCGCCGCGCTTCAATTGTTTTGGCTCGGTTGAAAGTTGATGACTTCTTCCATCCCCAGCCGCGACTGGGTGATGTGTTCGACTTTTTCGCCGCGACCGTTTTCGAGGGTCACCGTGATCTTCACGCGCGACGGCAGGCGGTTTCGGTTGGCGTCCTGGGTGCTGTCCCAGTCGCTGTCCCACTGCTCGTCCTGCCAGTTCCAGTACTCGAACTCGACCTCTTCGACGTTGCGAACCAGCACGTCGACCTCGGCCTTTTCCTGCTCCCATCCCTCGTCGCCCAGGCGCCGAGACGACCGGCGCAGCAGATTCTTTTGTCCGCGTTCGAACGGGTCGTCATCCACGTAGTACGCGATGTACGTTTGCGAAGACTCGTTGGCGTCTGCCCACACCACCGTGCGAGCAAACGCCGAGAAGCGCAGCGGGTATTCCCCGCTCGGCTTGCCGATGAAGAACGTGCGCCGCTCGAGGGCCGACGTGTTCTCGTTTCCCGACAGGTAGGCCATAGAGATCTCGGAGACCATGCGGGTGAGGCCGACCCGAATTTCGTGGTTTCGCTGGGCGACGTCCGTGACGTGCCGCTTGTCGTTGCCGATCTGCGACGTCACCGACCACATGATGGTCATCATGATGGCGACGATCGAGAGAGCGATGAGCATCTCGAGCAGCGTGAAGCCGGCCTGTGAGCGAGCGCGGCGCATCAATTGCTCCTCCCGGTCGGGTTCGCGTTGTTGGTGTTGTTGTTGTTCCCGTTGTTGTTGTTGTTGTTGTCGCCGCCGCCCACGGCTCCCAGCCCGCCGACCGCCAGGTCTACGGCGGTCGGATCCGTAAAGTAGGCGACCACGGTCATCTCTTCTGCCGAGTCGCCAACCTGCCACTTCACGGTGAGGGTGACCTTGCGCATGGCCTGCTCGAGAATGGTCGCGACCGTCTCGAACTGGGATGTGAGCGCCGCCGCCCCCGCCGCCGACGTATTGCCGGCCTCGCCGCCACCACCGCCGCCGCCGCCGGGAATTCCGGGAATCAACCCGCCGAGAGGACTCCCGCCCCCTCCGTCGCCGCCGGCCACCGAGTCCGCCGCGTTCTGCGCGTCCGCCAGGCCCGGAAGCTCAATCTTTTCGACCGTGGCCTCCCACTCGATTTCTTTGTGCCCCTCGTCGGAGAAATCGCCGTCGAGCTCCTGGTTGGTCTCTTGAAAGCCCTCCTGAAGGAGCTGCTCCTCCAGGTCGAACATCTTTCCGCGCGTCAGATTGGTGACGGTGCCAAGCACGCGGGCCCGGTTGGCAAGCTCGACGTTCGATGCGGTCGCCGACAGCAACATCGTCAGCGCCATGGCCAGGATCGCCAGCGAAATCATCACCTCGAGCAGGGTGAAGCCCCCTTGCGACCGCCGGCGATTCATCGACCGTCCTCCGCGTTGTCGCCCGCCCCATCCCGCATCATGTGCTCGTCGGGGCGCCGCCACTCGCCGTCTTTGAACTCGACGCGCCCGGTCAGTCCGTGGACCAGGAGCACGTAGACGTCGTCGTCGCTGCTGCGCCCGCCTTCACCCGCGCGCATTTCGACCACCGCCTTCTCCGCGTAGCCCATCGGAAAGAAGTTGATGGCGACCTTGCCCGACTCGACCGGGTCTTCGAGATGTTGCACGTGAACCCGAGCGATGCGCACGTCCATAGCCGTCGCAATCTGCTTGAGCTCGCCGCGCGCACTCACGTCGCCGTCGAGCGTGGTCGCCGGACCGCACTGAGCCACGCCAACCCGGCGCCCGGTGAGAGCGAGCGCCTTTTCCGCCGCCTCGGCCGGGGAGTCGGCAGACTGCACGTCGCTGAGCATCTCGCTGGTCGCCACCTGGCCGGGGGCCGCCTGAGCCAGCGTCCGCTGGACTTCGAGCCGCGCCTCTTCGGCCGCCTCGGCATCGAACTCTTGCTCCTCCGACTCGCGGCGAAGCACGACCCTGCCTTCGCAGGTCTGCACCTGAAAGGTCTGCTCGTCGAGATCCAGCATGACTCGGTGGTGCTTGCCGCTTTGGGTGGCCATGTTGTAGGCCGTGCGCAGGGCCGACGCGACCGAGGCCGTGTCGGCCCGCAGGTCGCTCTTTCGAACCCGGCGCACGCCCATCGACATGGCCGTTACCAGCAGGGCCACGACGGCCAGGACCACGAGCAGCTCGAGGACGGTAAATCCGCCCCTATGGCGACGCGGCGCCGACACTTACTTCTTTTTGCCCTTCTTGTCCCACGAGTTGATGTCGTCTTCGGTGCCCGCCTGGCCGTCGGGACCGAGCGAGGACATGCCGAAGGGCTTGGCCGCCGGCGGCGCGTTGTTGCCGCACACCATGACGTACTCGGTTCCCCAGGGGTCGGTGGTGCCCTCTTTGGCCACGTACTTCTCCAGCTCCGAGAGATTCTGCGGGCAGCGCTGACCGCTATCGATCTGCCAGCGCGCGTACGCCGTTACGTACTGCTTGAGAACCGTGCGGGTCGTTTCGATCTGGGCTTCTTGCGCCTGACCGATGATTTTCGGTCCAACCAGCACACCCATGATCAGGGCGATGATCGCGAGCACGATCAGCACCTCCATGATGGTGAAACCGCTCTGGCTGGTAGCCGCGCGAGTGACCGACTTGTCTTCGACGGAAGTTTGCATGTCTGGCTCCTGGAACTCTCTTCGTTGAGTTGGGGTGATCGGGGAGTGGTCGGGTAAGGGGAGCGCGCTACTGCGCGAAACTCGACATGTCCATGATGGGCATGAGAATGGAAAACACGACGAAGCCAACGGCGCCGCCCATGAGCACTAGCATCATGGGTTCGAGCACGCCCGTGAAACGGTCGAGCTTGGCCTCGGTCTCGCGGTCGAACGTGTCCGCGACCTTGAACAGCATGTCCTCGAGGGCGCCGGCGCGCTCGCCGACCGCGATCATGTGGGTCATCATGGCGGGGAAGTGACCGCTGCGACGAAGCGTCGTGGCGATGGATTCACCCTGCGAGATGGCCTCGCGCGCGTCGTCGATGACCTTCATGAGAACGACGTTGCCCAGGGTTTCTTTCGAAACCTCGATGGCCTTGAGCATCGGCACGCCCGACAGCAGCATGGTGCCCAGGGTGCGCGAGAACCGCGCGACCGCCACCTGCCGCAACAGAGCGCCGAAAAGCGGTATCCGTAGATTGAAGCCGTGCCAGGCCGGGCGCCCGGTCTCGGACTTGGACCACCGTCGAAACAGAATGAAGCCGCCGACGAGTGCCGGAAGGTACAGCCACCAGTACGCACCGATGACGTGGCTAAACCAGATGAGCAGCTCGGTATTCCAGGGTAGCGCCTTGTCTTGCTGCTCGAACAACGTGGTGATGTTCGGAATGACCGCCACCATGAGCACGCCCATGATGCCGGAGCCGACCACGATCATGATGATCGGGTACAGCATGGCGCCCTGCACCTTCGACTTGAGCGCCTGACCGGCGTCGAGAAAGTCGGCCAGCCGCTCCAGGACCTCGTCGAGGTTGCCCGAAATTTCGCCGGCGCGCGTCATCGACACGAACAGGTCGTCGAACGCCTTCGGATGCTTGGCCAGCGCGTCGGCAAACGACGAGCCCTCGTTGACGTTGCTCTTGAGCTCCTCGACGACCTGCTTGAGGCGAACGTTGTCGATCTGCTCGAACTGGGCCGACAGGGCTTCCGCCAGGGGAATGCCCGCGCGCAGAAGCGTCGCCAGCTGCCGGGTGAAGGCGCCGATTTCGGCCTTCTTGATGCCTCCGAAGGACAGCTCCCTGTTGAGGCCCTGCCCCGAGCCCTTCTGCACGCTCTTGGACCCCTTCGAGACGCTGCAGTCCGTGACCACAACGCCCTCTTTGCGCATGAGCGTGCGCAGGGCCTTTGGCGAATCGGCGTCGCGAACGCCGGACACCGAGCGCCCGGACGGGTTGAGCCCCTTGTATGCGTACAGGGCCACGGCGTCAGCCTCCCGTCTCCGCAGTGACCATCATGACCTCTTCCGGGGTCGTGAGACCAAGCATGACCTTGCGCGCACCGTCGGCGCGCAGCGTCACCAGGCCCGACTCGATGGCCGCCTTCTTGATGGCGCCACCGTCGGCCTTCTGCAGCGCGAGCTGGCGAATCTTGTCGTCGACCATGAGCAGCTCGTACAGGCCCGTTCGGCCGCGATAGCCGAGCTGGTTGCACGCGGCGCACCCGTTGGTCTTGAAGACGTGCCCGGGCGGCAGCGGCCGGGCGTTGGCCACGGTCGGCAGCTCGTAGGCGCCGGCGTAAAACAGGTCCGGCTCGAGCTCGAGCTCGCGAACCACTTCTTCGCTCGGGCGAACGGGCTCGGCGCACTCGTAGCACGGCCGACGCGTGAGGCGCTGGGCCATCATGCCGACCAGGGACGAAGCGACCAGGAACGGCTCGATGCCCATGTCGACCAGACGAGTGATGGCGCCGGCCGCATCGTTGGTATGAACGGTCGAGAACACGAAGTGGCCGGTGAGCGACGCGGTGATCGCGATCTCGGCGGTCTCTTTGTCGCGGACCTCGCCGACCATGATGACGTCGGGGTCGTGGCGCAGGAACGACCGCATGCCGGCCGCAAACGACAGCTGAATCTTCGGATTGACCTGGGTTTGCGAGATTCCCTCGAGCTGGTACTCGACCGGGTCTTCGACCGTGAGAATGTTCTTGTCCGGCGAGTTGATCTCCGACAGGCACGCGTACAGCGTGGTCGTCTTGCCGGAACCGGTCGGCCCGGTAACGAGCAAGATGCCGTGAGGTCGAACGATGATCTTGCGCAGCTCCTCGAGCTGATCGGACGCAATGCCGATGTCGCCAAGGCCGAGGAGAACCGAGCTCCGGTCGAGCAGACGAATCGTGATGCGCTCGCCGGTCGCCGTGGGCACCGTCGCAACGCGCATGTCGACCTCTTTGCCGGCGATCTTTCGGCGAATACGGCCGTCCTGCGGCAGGCGCTTCTCGGCGATGTTGAGCCCCGCCATGATTTTGACGCGCGCGGTAATCGAGGGCAGGTACTGGCGATTCGCGTGCTTGGTCTCGCGCAACTTGCCGTCGATGCGGCACCGCACGGTCACGTCCTTTTCGCCGGGCTCGATGTGGATGTCCGAGGCCCGATCCTTGACGGCCTGAAAGAGCACCGAGTTGACCCAGCGGATGATGGGGGCCTCGTCGGTCAGGTCGAGGATATCAACCAGCTCCTCGGCGTCGCCAAACTCTTCCTCTTCCTCGCCTTCGCCGAGTTCGGCGCCTTCGCGCAGCTTGCCGTAGACCTTGTTGATGAGCTCGATGATGGTGGTCGGCACCGCCAGCTCGGTCTCGACCGGCGCTGACAGCAGCGCGCGAATGTCGTCGACCACGTGGACCGAGAGCGGCTCCGCCATCGCGACGTGGACCCGGCCCGCGGCATCGCGCGCGTACGGCAAGACGTGGTGCTGCTTGGCGAAGTTGATCGGCAGGCGCTCGATCAATGAGGCGTCGAAGTCGTCGGGCGCGGGCAGCTCGTCGACGAAGGGCAGCTCGAACTGCACCGCCAGCGCCTGCACAAGCTGCTCCTCGGTGATCATCTTGAGGCGCAGCAAGATCTGACCGATGCGGCCGCCTTCCTCTTTCTGCCGCTCCAGGGCCGAGGCGAGCTGCTCGGCACTCAGGCCGGCCTTGTCGATGAGGATCTCGCCCAGATACCCACCCGAGCGCGCAAACGCTGGCAGTCCGGTCACCGGGCACCTCCCTCGCCGTCGGCGGCGCCCTCTGCCGGAGCGTCTTCGGCGGGGTCGGCGCCATCGTCGCCCCGGGGGTCGCCCTCGCCCGGCAACGCGTCGCCGTCGCCGTCATCGCCCTGGCCCGAGTAGTCAATGGCGCCCGACGGCATCTCGATCTGCTCTTGCTCGAGCTCACGCAGAAGGTCCGCCTCGCGCTCGAGTTTGCCGGCCGCCTGGTTGATCTCTTCGATTACGCCCCGCTTGCGCCGGTAGTCGATCTCCGGGTCGTACTCCATGACCTCGAAGGTCGTGAACGTCTCGACGAATTCCCGGCGCTCGCGCATCTTGCGCTCGACGATGCGCTGCAGGTCGGTCTGGTCCTTGATGATGTACGGGGTAAGGACGACCAGCAGGTTGGTCTTGGTCTTGGTCTTGCGCGTGGACTTGAACAGGTACCCGAGGATCGGAATGTCGCCCAGAAGCGGAACCTTGGTCTCGGTCTGCGTGATGTTGTCCTGAATCAAGCCGCCGATCACCACGGTCTCCTGGTCCTTGACGACCACGGTGGTCTTGAGCGCGCGGTTACTCCAGGACGGCCCGAGGTTGTTGAAGTTCTCCGACGCGATGTCCTGAATCTGCTGGTCCAGCTCCAGCCGAACGAAGTCGCTGTTGTTGATGTGCGGCGTGAGCTTGAGCGTCAAAGCGACGTCCTGGCGCTGCACCGAGACGTTCGGAATGCCGAGCCCGCCGATTCCACCGCCACCCTGAGCGCCGCCGAGGGCGCCAAGGCCAGAGAACGCGCCCTGGAACGGAATGTTCTCGCCGACGGAGATTTCCGCCTCCTGGTTGTCGGTGGCGATGATGTGGGGCGCCGACAGCAGGTTGATGTCGTTGTTGGTCGCGACGGCCTGAATCAGCACGCCGAAGGACGGAATGCTCACGCCCAAAAGCTCCTCGATGCCGTCGAGCGTGTTGCCGATGACGCCGCCAACCAGGCCCTGCGCGCCAGCGAGCGACGCCGGGTTGAGGCTGGAGATGCTGCCAACCTGAACGCCGCCGACCGCGAACGAGCCTTCCTGCACGCCATCGGTCGGTGCGCCGCCGTGAAACGACACGCCCAGCTCGCGGCTGGCGTCGAGCGAGACCTCGAAGATGTGAGCCTCGATGAACACCTGGCGCCGGGGTCGGTCGAGCTTGCTCAACACGTCGCGCATGGCGATGAAGTCTTTGACCGACGACACGATGATGAGCGAGTTGGTCGCCGTATCGGCCGTGACGCGCACGGCGCCTTCGAAGGCAGCCCCGAGCGCTCCGCCACCGCTCGACGGCTGCTGCGGAGCCGGGCGGCGGCGATTGTTGGCCTGCTGCGGCTGCTGGCTGCCGCTCACCACGCCGTTGAGCGTATTGGCCATCTCCTGGGCGTCGCCGTTTTCCAGGTAGTACACGTGAATTCGCCCGGCGCCGCCTTCGATCTGCACGTCGAGGTATTTGACCAGCGTGTTGACCCGCAGATACGCCGCCTCGTTGGCCAGCATGATCAGCGTGTTGGTGCGGTCGTCGGCGATGAGTTTGCTCGGCACCGCGGTTTCGATCTGCGCCGTGGTCGGCGCCTTGACCTCGGGTTTCTTGTTGCGGTTGTTCCGATTGCGGCGGTTGCGGCGGTTGCGGCTCGAGCTCGTCGATGGCGCCGGCTTGGAAGCCGGCTGCTGGAAGATCTCCTGAAGCTTCGACGCCATCTCGGTGGCGTCGGCGTGGGTGACGCGAATGATGTACACCCGCTCGGACACGACCGGCTGATCGACCTCGCGCTTGACGCGCAGCATGCGGTTGATGACGCTGCCGTAGTCGGTAACCACGATGATGCCCGCGTTGGGCAACGAAGAAACGATGCCGTCTTTCGACTTGAGCGCGTTGAACGCCGCGGACAGGTCGGCAACGCTCATATTCTCGGGCCGCACGACCACGCGCACGACCTGATCGGTGCTCGCCACCGACTCGCCGGTGTACACCGGCAGCGGCTGCTCCTTGGCGCGCGGCGACTCGACGACCTCGAGCACGTTGCCCTTGGGAACCACCGTGAGGTTCATGGTCTGCAGCGCCACCAGAAACACCCGCCACGACTCCCGGGGCGACATTTTCTTCGGCGCGATGATCGTGACCTTCGACGCGCGGCTACCGATGTTGGCCGCGTACACGAAGTTCTTGCAGGTGAACGTCATCGCCCACGAGACCAGGTCCTTGAGCTCGGTCTCGGGTCGCAGATTGACGAACACGCGGCCGCGACCGCGCTCGCAGTCGTACAGCGAGTCGTCTTCGCCGGTGGCGTTCTCGCCCACATCCTCGGGACCACCGCTCCGCCGGTCCTGGGCGAGGGATGCTTGCGGCGCCGCAACCAGAGCCGCCACGGCCGCAACCAGGGCGAGAGCCCAGCCGCTGCGAAGTTTCTTGAGGAACATGTTCGTCACTTACTTAATCGAGTAGTTGAGGGTAACGGGCTTGCCTCGGCGGGTAACCGACACCGAGATCGAGTTGGCTTCGCGGACCTTGGTGTAGACCTCGAGCGCCTTGTCGGGCGTGCTGAGGTCGAAGCCATTGATGTTGTGAATGGTGTCGCCGTTCTGCAGGCCGATCTTTGCAAAGGCCGAGCTCGGACGAATGGCGTAAAGCTTGAAACCGTTGGCCTTGCCGTTCTTGATCGACGGAACGATGCGCGCACCGCGCATCGCGGTCGGGTTGGCGATTACCTTGTTGACCAGCTCTCGGTCGATTTCGTACGAGGTGTCGTCGACCTTGTTGATGCCTTCGTCGAACTCGGCGGCGAGCTTTTCGCGACGGTTCTTCGGCCGTTCCTTCGGCGCGGCCTTCGCCGGCGTTGGCGTCGCCGCGCGGGGCGCGTCCTTGAGCAGGCTGAGCCGCTCGACGCGTCGCGACGACTCGTTCTCGAAATCGATGTACTTGCCGGTGATGCGAACCACCTTGCCGGCGCCGGGAATCTTGCCGTCGACGCGATACGCGCCGATCACCGACGACGACGTGTTTTGCACCGTGGCGAGCGACGCCGCCGGCTGGGTGTCTACCAGGGTGGCAATCAACTTGAGCGGCAGCGACGTGTCCGGCGGCCGCCCCGAATCGGAAATGGGGCCCGTCGCCTCTTCGACGACCGGCTCCGGCGGGGAACACTCGTGGCAGAACATGTTGCGGTCGGCGAGCGGCTTGCCGCGCTTGCTCAGGACTCGCTGCGGCTTGGGCGGCGGCGCGGGCGCAGCCTGGGCCTCGGGCATTTTCACGCCGCCGAGATACTTGCCCTCGATGTAGTGATTCACCGCAGCCGCGGCGAACACCGAGCACGTCACCACGGCCACCACGTTGATGACCCAGAAATAGCGCTTGAGATAGACCTGCATGTAGCTCTTACTCGTCGTCGCGGTTGGTCGCCTCTGCTTCGAGACGGCGGTAGATCGTGCGGGGGGCGATCCCCAGCAGCTTCGCGGCCAGTTTCTTGTCGCCGCGGGTGTGTACCAAAGTCTCGTGAATCATGCGCCGCTCGATCTCCGCAATCGGCGTACCAACCGGAAAGGAGAGCGCCCGGGCGTCGGCGCCAGCCACCGCTCCGTCGCGCACCTCGCGCGGCAGATCCATGTCCTCGATCATCATTCCGCGGCTCAGCACCACCGCCCGCTCGACGGCGTTTTCGAGCTCGCGCACGTTGCCGGGCCAGGAGTACTGCGAAAGAGCCGCAATGGCGGCGGGCGTACAGCCGGCGATGCTCTTGCCGTTTTTGGCCGCGTGGACCTGAATGAAGTGCTGGGCCAACAGCGGGACGTCGTCCCGGCGGTCGCGCAGGGGCGGAACGTCGATGGGCACGACGTTGAGCCGGTAGTAGAGGTCTTCGCGAAACCGGCCGTCGCGGACCGCCTCGACCAGGTCCACGTTGGTCGCGGCGACCAGGCGAATGTCGAGCTTGCGGGCGCGGCCGGCACCGCCCAGGCGCTCGATCTCGTCCTCCTGCAAAAAGCGCAGCAGCTTGACCTGGAGATGAATCGGTATGTCGCCGACTTCGTCGAGGAACAGAGTGCCCCCGTCGGCGGCCTCGAAGCGCCCTTCCCGACGCGCGTTCGCGCCGGTGAAGGCGCCCTTTTCGTAGCCAAACAGCTCCGCCTCGAGAATGGTCTCGGGAATCGCGGCGCAGTTGATCGGCACGAAAGGCCCGGCCGCCCGGGACGAATGATCGTGAATCGACCGGGCCAAAAGCTCTTTGCCGGTGCCGCTTTCGCCGAGCAACAGCACGGTCGCTTCGCTGGCCGATGCCTGCAGGACGGTGTCCATCGTGCGGCGCCACGCCAGCGACGTACCGACGATGGTGCGCTGGCGCTTTTCCGCCAGCTGCGCGCGCAGGGCGCGGTTTTCCACGACCAGCGACTGCTTTTCGAGAGCGTTGCGCACGATGCGCACCACGTGCGCCCGCTTCAGAGGCTTGGTGACGAAATCGTAGGCGCCCTCCTTCATCGCCTGAACGGCGGTTTCCACGGTCCCGTAGGCGGTCATGAGGACAACCTCGGTCTCGGGCGCGATGGTCTTGGCCCCTTTGAGCAGGTCCATGCCCGAGGTCTTGGGCATCATCAAATCGGTGAGAAGCACCGACACGCGCTGCCGCCGGAGGATCTCCAGGCCCTCGTCCGGGTCGTTGGCCGCGACGACTTGCATGCCCTCTCGGGCAAAAATCTTGGTGAGCGAGTCGAGAATGCTCCGCTCGTCGTCGACGATCAGCACGAGCCCGTCGGAGCTGGCGCTGGCGCTGGGGCGGTGCTCGGCGTTCTGCTGGTTGGCGGGGTTAGTCATGGGGGAACCTCGGCGGCCACTATCGCAAGCCTGGTGCCAATCGGGCCACGGAGCCAAACCGAATACTTTCAGCAACTTGAGCCGAAAGGCCGCGAAATCCAATTGCCAGATTGGCAGCGGGGCAGTGCCTCGATGTCAAACTGACACTCGTAAGCCCCCAAGAATTCCGGCCGAACCAACGTCGCCCGCGCCCTCGGGCGCTGGAGGGGGTCGGCGACCGGGGCGCGAACGCCGGGCGCGACCACGGGTGGCGGTCAGTCTGCGAGAGCGGGACTACGGACCGCCGTACACGTACCAGACGCCGGTGTCCTCGTCGTAGTACTCCCAGCGCTCTTCGTAGTAGTAGACCCAGCGCTCGTCGTGCCACCGGCGGTAGTGGCCGCAGGCCTCGTGGTGCTGGTGCTCGTCGTGGAGTTCGATGATGACGGCGGTGCCGACAATGGCCGCCGTCCAAAGCGCTGCCCGGGCCACCGGCCCCACGGCGCGCGCATCGACGAAACAACCGGCGCCGCACAGCGCAACCGCCAGCGCGAGCGCGATGGCCGCGCGTCGCTCAGCCTGTCGTTGCGGCGTCTCCATCGGCCCCGGCGTCGACTGTACCGCGTTGCGCGGTCGGCGGGCCCTCTTTGGGAAGCGTGACTCGAAAGCGAGCGCCCCGTTTCGGGTCACTGTCGACCTCGATGGTGCCGCCGTGACGCTCCACGATGCCGTGGACGATGGATAGTCCCAGTCCTGTGCCCTCGCCCACGTCCTTCGTCGTGAAGAACGGATCGAAGATGCGCGGGAGCACATCCTCGGGAATGCCGCCGCCATTGTCGCGAACGGTCACGACCACCGCGTCGTTGATGTCCTCGGTGGACACCCAGATGGTCGCATCGTCGCGGCCGGCGACCGCCTGGGCGGCGTTGGTGAGCAGGTTCATGAACACCTGGTTGAGCTGACCTGCGTGGCCGCGCACGCGCTCGTGGGCGCCGTAGTCGCGCTTGACCCGAATGGCCTGGCGCAGCAGGTGGCGGAGCAGCTCCAGCGAGTCGTCGACCGTGCGGTTGAGGTCGACGTCGACCACGCTTTCGTCGTCGGCGCGCGAGTAGTTGTGCAGCGCGCGCACGATGTCCTTGGTGCGGTTGGCCCCGCTGTGGATCACCCGGATCATGTCGCGCGCGTCGGCGGCCGCGGAAGCGTTCCCCTCGGCGAGCTCGCCGAGCGCCTCTTCCAGCGGCGCCACGGTATTGACCACCGCGTTTACCGGGTTGTTGATTTCGTGCGCAATCCCGGCGACCAGCTGGCCTATCGAAGCCATTTTCTCCGACTGCACGAGCTGGTGCTGCGCCCGGGTAAGCGCCTCGAGGGTGTCGGCGAGCTCGCGGTTCTTGCGCGCCAGGTCAGCAGTGCGTCGCTGCACGGCGCGCTCGAGGTCGAGGTTCACCTCCTCGGTAGAACGCAGTTTGTCCCGCAGCACCTGGCGCATCTGCTCGAGCGAGCCCGTGAGTCGCCCGACTTCGTCGCCCTCGCCGCCCGAGGTGACGGGCTGCCCGAGCTCGCCTCGGGCCATGCCCTCGGCCCGCCGCTCGATTCGGCGAATCGGCCGCACGAAGTCGGCCACCGTGAGAATGGCGATTCCGGCGCACGCCACGAGCAGGCCGACGAAGAACCACAGCAAGTCCTTGACCGGCCGGCCGAGGCCGGGGCCTCGGGTGCGATGGGTGGGGAACAAGATCGCCGCCGCCCCCAGGTCGAATCGGCGACCGCGCCACTCGACCAGCAGCCGCTCGTGTCGCCCGGCCAGCGCGAGGTCGCCGATGGAAACGCTGCCGTCCCGAGGCCTGCGCATCTGTTCGACGACGCCCTGGGGCAGTGCGTCCATGAGCCCCGCGGGCCCGCCGAAGCTGCGCACCGGCCCGTCGGGCGGCGCGTACAACACCACGGCGTTGTCGAGCAACGGTCGGTCGACAAGGCCGGCCAGGATCTCGCCGACCCGCGACACGGTTGGACCGTCGGCTTCGTTCACGCCGGCCCGCACTTCACCGGCAAGCCACGTCAGGCCGACTCTCGCCTGGCGATCGACGAACTCGCCGATGAGGTTGCGGTACTGCGAAAAGCCCCAAAACAGGGACAGAAAGCAGGCGAAAACGACCACGCCGCAAAACGACAGCAGAAGTTTGCCGCGCAGGGACAAAGGCGCGCGCATGGCCCGCCCGGTAAGTCGATAGCGCGCCATGAGATGGGCCAGCAACGGGCGCATGGCCTGGCGCAGCCACAGAATCTGGTAGAGGGACCCGCCCACGGCGATGGCCGCCACCACGCCAAACACCAGCCCCGCCGTGTCGACCTCGGCGCGCACACCGCCGCGCAGGAGCAGCGCGATGCCCGCCGCCGCCGCGAGCCAGAGACCGATGGTGGCGGCGGCCAACCGGTACGGCAGGACCTGGGCCCGGCGAAACACGCGCGGAGCGCCGCGAATGTCGGACGGCCGGTCGCCTTCGAGGCGCGCTAGATACGCCGTCACCGGCCGGGTCCAAAGGGCGACCAGGCCGCAGTACGCCGCCGACACGACAAAGGTCGCCGCCGGCAACAGCAGCTGCAGCTCGAGGTAGCGCGCCGGCGTGAGCCGCAAGAAGTAAAACGCAAAGCCGGTGACGGCCACGGCGGCCCCGGCGATGACGAGCAAACCGATCTCGATCAGGCGCGCGCGGTAGCCGTCGGCAAATCCGCGCAGCTCGGACACGTCCGGGAACAGGTCCCGGCGCACCACCGCGAGCTCGCGGCGATACCAGGCGGCGCGCAGCATGCCCAGGGCAAACGCGTGCAGCGCAGTCATGCCGACCACCTGGACCGCCAGGCGCTCGGGCCACGTTGCCGAGGTCGCCAAAAACTGCGCGTGAGCGGCGGCCACACCGGTCCAGACCGCGGTGCGAAACAGGCCGGCAACCAGGGGCATCGAGTAGCTCAACCGATAGGCCGCGGCGCTGTCTCGCTGCGCCCCGCCGGCAAAACGCCGCAGCGGCGCCAGCCAGGCGAACCAGCCGCCCGCCCACACCAGCGCAGCCCCCGCGACAATCGGCGCCAGCACCCGCAGCAACACGGCCCGCTCCGCGGGCGTGGGGTCGACCAGCGCGAGCACCGGCGTAGCCACCAATCCGAGCTCGGCCGCCGTCAGCAGCGCCCCCGGCAGCAAAAAGCGCCGCTCGAACGCGATCGTCGCGCTGCGCGTGTCGGACCGAGCGCCCACGGGCGCAGCATACCAAGGGCCGCCGGCTGCCGGACCTGGCCGGCGTTCGCCGACTCGGGTGCCGCGCCTCACAAGGACGGACCAACTCTGCCGGGCTCGGTCGGGGCGGACCGCGCTACACTCGCAAGGTGCGCACGGGGGTGACCACAGCCATGGCGATGGCCTGGCTGGCTGCGGCGACGGCGACCGCCGGGGCCCAGGAGCTCACGCCCATCGTCGACGACGACTTCACCCTGGACCTCTACCAGGGCCCGGTTCTCGGCTCCGGCCGCATCGTAAGCATGGGTGGGGCCCAGGTCGGCATGGCCTCCGGCGCCGCGGGCATGGCGTTTAACCCCGCCGCGCCGGCAGTCCGCCCCGCGACCTCCAACGATACCTGGGACTGGGACTGGAACCTGGACTGGCTCAACCCCGAGATCGGCGACGACTTCGACAACAACGGCATTGCCAGCGAACAGCGGGCCAGCCCCGTGTTCACGGGCGGCATCATCGTGCGCTACGGCCGGTGCGGCTTCGGCTTTTCCGGCGACGTGCAGAACTTTCGCGTCGAGACCGACACCGACACGTTTCGCCCGGAGATCTTCGTGGCGCGCCTCGGCGGCGCGTGCTCCTTTCGCGACGACGAGTGGACCGTGGGCCTGCAGCTCAAGGGGGCCTCGTTCACCCTCTTTCGCGAGGCCGCCCCCCGCGACGAGCAGATCGTGTCGGTAAGCGGCGCCGGCCCCGAGGCCGGGGTCGTGTGGCGCCCCCGCTGGCTGCCCCTGCGCGCCGGGGTGGCCGCCTCGGTGCCGGTGGCGGGCAAGACGGTGGTGCCCAGCGACTGCGACGTCCCCGAGGACCCAAACGAGCCAACCCGGTGCCCGACCAGCGCCCCCGACGACGAGCAGTTCATCGTTCCCGGAGCCGTGGACGCTCCCTGGGAGCTGGGACTCGGGGTCGCCTGGCGGTTCGCCAAGAGCCAGTGGAATCGCCAGATCGACGCCGATTTTCGCGACGAAAAGGCGGTGGTCGTGGCGGCCGACGTCAAGGTGAGTGGCGCGGTCGACAACGGCGCCGGGCTGCAGGCCTACACCCTGCGGCAGCTGCAGCGGTCGGGCGAAAGCACGGTGGTCTCTCTGCGCCTTGGCGCCGAATACGAGTGGGTCCCTGGCCGGTTTCGGGTGCGCGGGGGCACGTACTGGGAGCCAGCCCGGTTCGCCGGGGTCAGCGGCCGTCTGCACCTCACCCTCGGCTTCGACGTGCGCCTGTTTTCGTTCCGGTTCCTCGACGATCCCTACCGGGTACGGCTCAGCCTCACCAGCGACGCCGCCGACAATTACGGCAACGCCGGCCTCTCGATCGGCTTCTGGCACTGAAATTGTCGGCCGCGACGCGGCCGTGTCGCCGGTCGGCTGGTTTTTTCGCGGCCGCGCTTCGTCTATAGTCACCGCACTATGCGCTACGCCACCGTCGTGTCCCTCGCACTGCTTGTCGCGCTTGCGGGCTGCCAGAAGAAGGCGGAGGAACCGTCGGCCTCCAAGGCCGCCGACGCCCCCGCCCAAGAAGCCCCCGAGTGCCAGGGCGAGGACTGCGTAGGCGACCAGGCCGCCCCGGCCCCGGAGGCGGCCAAGCCCGAGCCGGAGCTTCAGGTCGCGCCGCCCACAGCCGAAGACCTCGACCTCTACACCGCCGACCTCGACGGCGACGGCCCGCTCATGGCGACCTTCGAAACCTCGATGGGCGACATCCACTGCGAGCTGTTTGCCAAGCAGGTCCCCATGACCGTGGCGAACTTCGTCGGCCTGGCCCGGGGCCTCAAGCCGTTTCGCCACCCGGCGACCCAGGCCATCGAAAAGCGGCCCTTTTACGACGGCCTGAAGTTTCACCGGGTGATTCCCAACTTCATGGTCCAGGGCGGCGACCCCCTCGGCGTTGGCCGCGGCGGCCCGGGCTACAAGTTCGCCGACGAGTTCGTCCCCGAGCTCAAGCACGACAAGGGCGGCCTGCTGTCCATGGCCAACTCCGGGCGCGATACCAACGGCAGCCAGTTCTTCATCACCGAGGTGCCGACCCCACACCTCGACAACCGCCACACCGTGTTTGGCGAGTGCGCCGAGGTCGACCTCATCAAGAAGATCACCCGGGTGCCCAAGCAGCCCGGCTCGAGCAGCACGCCGGCCGAAGACGTCGTGATTCAGCGGCTCGTCATCTCCCGCGGCAAGCAGGGCTAGACCGCGCGGCGCGGCGCTCTACGAATCGCTACGAATCGCAACGGATTCGCGACTGCCCGCCGGGCGGCCGGTTTCTACGATGGACGGCGTGCCGCAACCATCGAGACACCGAGTCCACCTGAGTCTGCTCTTTGCCATCGCTGTCGCGGGCTGCGCCGATAGCGACGACGGCGCGCCGGGCGGGGACGACACCGGCGCCGACGGCGATACCGACGACACCGCCGAGCTGGCGTGCGACGCCCCGCCAGTGGTCGCGACCACAGCGACCGGCGTCGAGTTCGTGCGGACCCCCGACGCGTGCTTCGACGCCCTGCCCGACTGGCCGTTCGAGGCGCGCTACGTCGAGCTCGACGGCCTGCGCCAGGCCTACGTCGACGAGGGCCCCGCCGACGGGCCCGCGGTGCTGTTGCTGCACGGCCAGCCGTCCTGGTCCTACCTGTACCGCAAAATGATTCCGGTGCTGGCCTCGGCCGGCTTTCGCGTCGTCGCCATGGACCACCTGGGCATGGGGCGGTCGGACAAGCCCACGAGCATCGAGGCCTACAGCTACCTGGGCCACGGCGACCGGCTCGAGCGGTTCATTGCGGCCCTGAACCTCTCGGACATCAACCTGTTCGTCCAGGACTGGGGCAGTCTCATCGGCCTGCGCGTGGCCGGGTTGAACCCCGAGCTGTTCGCGCGCATCGCCGTGGGTGACGGGTCCTTGCCCGTGATTCCCGGCGGCGTGCAGCCGGTTCCGCCGGTGGCCCAGCCCGACGAGGTCGTCGACCTCGAGTCACCGTTCGCCGGGTTTGCCGCCCAGCAACCCCGCTTCTACGACGGCTGCGAACTGCTGCTGCCCGAGGGCGACGGCATCGATTTCGGCGACTGGATGGAATACTCCATGAAGGCGGCCTCGTTTCGCCCATCCGAGGTCGTCGAGGCGCTTACGTGGTTCGACCTTCCCTCGGCCGAGGAAGCCGCCTACGACGCGCCGTACCCGAGCCGGGACTACATGGCGGGTGTTCGGGTGTTTCCCTCTCTCATCAACGACCTGCCCGGGGTCAACGACGCCGCCTGGGAGGGATTGACCGGGTTCGAGCGCCCGTTCCTGACCCTGTGGGCGGCCAACGATCCGGGCAACCTCGGCACGTGCGAAGCCCAGCAGCTCCTCATCGACTCGGTGCCGGGCGCGGCCGGCCTGGCACACGACCGGCTGGACGAGGCGAGCCACTTTCTGCAGGACGACCAGGGGCCGGAGATCGCCCGTCGACTGGCCACCTTCTTCTCGAGCGCCCCGCTCACCAACGCGCCCGAGAACCGTTAGCGGGCCGCGCGCTCGATGCCCGACGCCGGCCGAGGCAGCGTGATCACCTCGACGCGGCGCTCGGGGGCCAGCCAGCGCTCGACCGCGTCGCGAATGCCGGCCACCGTAACTTTGCGATAGCGGTCGAGGTCTTCGTCGAAGAAGTCGGGCCGCCCCGCGTACAGATTGTAGTAATGCAGATACGCGGCCCGGGTGCGCAGGCGCTCGAGAGCCCACACTCGCTGGGCTTCGCGCGCAGTGATGGCCCGAGTGAGGGCAGACTGCCCCTGCCGGCTAAACCGGGCACGGGCCAGTTCCTCCTCCATGATCGCCCTCACCAGGTCCATGTCGGCGTCGTCCCGCAAGTCGACGCGCAGATGCCATTCGCTGCCGCCGCGCGAACTCGCCTGGTAGCTCGACAATCGGTGGGCGAGCTGCTGGTCGAGGATGAGGCGCCGGTACAGCCGACCGGTCCCCCGGCGGGTGAGCATCGAGGACAAAAGCGATAGCCGCGCGTCGTCGTCCGTGAGCGCCGCCGGCGAGTGCCAGACCCAGTGGATGCGTCGCGCCTTGGCGAACGGGTCTTCGATGACGCGCTGGCGCGGACCGTCGAGAGCCGGAGCGACGGGAACGACCCGCTCCGGTCGCCGCGACGCCGGAAACGACCCGAACCACTTGTCGATGAGGGCCCGCGCCTGCGCCGGATCGAAGTCACCGGCAACCAGAAGAGTCGCGTTGGCCGGCGCGTACCACTTCTTGTAGAACTCGATGACCATGTCGACCGAGGCCTGCTCCAGGTCCTCGTGGCGCCCAATCGTGAGGTAACGCCGCGGATGCCCCTCGGGGTACAGAAGCTCGGCGATGGCAAAGCGCTCGCGGCCGTAGGGCTTGTCCTCGTAGTTCTGCCGACGCTCGTTGCGCACGATGTCGCGCTGAGCCTCGAAGCGCTCGGCGGTGAGCCCGGGCAAGAAGTAACCCATTCGGTCGCTCTCGAGCCACAGCGCCAGCTCCAGCTGGTTCGACGGCAGCTGCTCGAAGTACCGGGTGCGGTCGGCATTGGTCGTCGCGTTGGACGCCGAGGCCCCCGCCTCGCGCAGGATCGCGTAGTGGTGCCGCCCGCCGAGGTGCTCGGAGTTCTTGAACACGTGCTCGAACAGGTGAGCAAAGCCGCTTTCGCCCGGCCGTTCGTCGGCGCTGCCGACCCGGTACCAGACATCGACGAACACCAGCGGCACCGAGTTGTCCCGGTGCAAAATCACCTCGATGCCGTTGTCGAGGGTGTAGCGCTCGAAGGGGACGTCGACGATGCCCACTTGCTCGGCGCGGGCCCCCTCGGCCAGCACCAGCGTTACCAAAGCCGCCGTCAACCCGAAGAGCGCGCGCTTCATGCAAATAGAGTAGCGCGAGGCCCCGGCCGGGACCTACGACGCCTCGGGGGAGCCCGCCCCGGTCGTCGGGCCGACGCGTGAAATTGCGAGGGCGCGTGGGGCACCGAGGGGCGCGGGGACACCTGTCCGGTCGGGCCAGGCGCGCCAGGCGTGCGCGCGGCGGCTAGCGGAACCCCCGATCCCGCGGTCGTGAAGCGGCCTTCGGCACATCCGCGAGCCGGCAAATCCCCGGCCGCCGCGAAATTTCTCTCCTCGATAACAGACACGGCCGGGAATTCGGCCATGATGCCCATGCGTTGTGTGGCTGAGCCGCCACGCGCCGAGAGGCCCCGCCCCGCGCCGGCCGCGCCGCGAACGTTCAGGAGACGTCTTTTCATGCATCGACCCACGCCTTTTGCCCTTGCCGCCCTGGCCTTGATCCTGGCTCTGGCACTGGTTCCCGCTCAGGCACTCGCTCAGGAAGCCCCCGGAGCGCCCACCACGGCCGAAGAGGTGAACGAAAGCCAGGCCCGCTCGATCACCCTCGAAACCCTGCTCGACGTGGCCGTCCGCGGCAACCCCACCCTGGCCCGGTCAAACATCGACATCTCCCTGGCGGGCGCCGACATTCTCGCAAGCCTGGGCGTCGACGACTGGACGCTCACCGCTGGCGCCGGCGCGTCGATTTCTCGCTTCGAACCCATCGACGGCCCCTTCACCCAGCAGACCGAGGCCGACTCCGTGAACCTGTCGGCCGGACTCGCCAAACAGTTCGACTTCGGCGGCACGTTTACCGTCAACTGGAGCGGCAGCGCCGACAAGCGGGTGCTGTTGTTCTCGCCAGGCGAGGGAGTCGATCCCTTCTCGAACAACGTCATTAGCTACAACAGTGCCCTGCTCGCGACGCTGACCCAGCCCATCTTGCAGGGCTTCGGCAAAGACATCGCGCGAGTTGAGCAGCGGCGCGCGGAAAACCGCCGCTCGGTGGCCCAGATTCAGGCCCGGATCAACGGCCTGCAAGTCGTGCAGGACCTGACCACCGCGTACTGGGAACTGGCCTACGCCCAGCAGGAGCGCGCCATTCGCCAGAGTTCGGTTGAGCTGGCCAAAGAGCAGCTGCGCCTCACGCGCGCCGCGATTCGCGGCGGCACGGTGGCGCCGACCGAGTCCCTGGCCCTCGAGCAAGCCATCGCGTCGCGCGAAGAGCAGGTCTTGCTCGCCGAGGTCAATACGTCGCGCCGCTCCCTCGAGCTGCGACGCCTGGCCGGCATGGAGGTCGGCCCCGGCGAGATCAATCTGTCGGTCGGCGAGCGGCTCAACGCGCCGGACCGGCCCCTGGACCTCGATCAGCAGCTCCAGCTCGCCGACTCACAAAACCCGACGGTCGCCATCCTGAAAGCCCAGGGCGATGGCGCCAAGATCGACGTCGAGTTCGCCTCCGACGGCATCCGGCCACGCCTCGATGCCACAGCGACCTTCGGTCCCCAGGGCAGCGCCAACACGGCCAGTGACACCGTCGACCAGCTGGTCACCCTCGAAGCCTGGCAAGCGACAGCGCGCCTCGACTACACCCAGGTTCTGGGCAACCGCGGCGCCGAGGGCAACCGCGACCGGGCGCGCGAGAACGTCCGGCGCCTGCGGGTAGACCTGGAAGAAGCCCGGCGCCAGGTCGCCGTGTCCGTGGTCGACGCGGTGAACTCCGTCCGCACGGCGCGCAAGCGCATCGAGGTCTCCGAGACGTCGATTCGCCTGGCCGAGCAAAACATCGAGGTCGAGCAGGCGCGCTTTCAGGCGGGCCGCGCCACCAACTTCGACGTGCTGCAGCGGCAAAACGAGCTCGAGCAGTCCCGGCTGTCGTACGCGCGGGCCGTGGTCGACTACCTGCAGGCGCTTACCCTGCTGGATTCGCTCACCGGCGACCTGCTCAAGCGCCGCGGCGTCGAGGTTCTCGACTCTGTCGAGTAGTCATTCTAGGCTTTGAGGGTGAGCGAGTCCCCGCGCCCCGATGCGCCCGAGCCCCCCGGGCGAGACGACAGCAACGACGATCCGGACTGGATCGACCGGGTCTCGTCCATTGCCGGCGCCCTGGGCTTCAACAAGGTCCGGGTGCGCTGGAAGCTGCAGCGGTTCGTCAACGAGCGCCAGCGCAAGCAGCGGGCCGCCGACAACCGGGCCGAACGCCTGTCGTGGGACCACAAAATCTGCCCCGAATGCGGCGCCATTAACGACCGCACCGACAAGGTCTGCTCCCAGTGCGGCGCGCGCCTGGGCTCGGCCGCCATGCAGAAGCTTCGCCGCCTGGGCATCATTCCCGAAGGCGTGTCGACCAGCGCGGCTTTGGGCGTAGCCATGATGATCGTGTACGCCCGGCTCATTATGGTGGCCGGGGGCGGCATCATCGACATGGACGGCAAGACGCTGATCCTGCACGGCGCCAACTTCAGCGAGCTGGTGCCGTCGCAGCCGTGGCGCGTTCTCACCGCCGTGTTCTTGCATGGCGGCCTGTGGCACCTGGGTTTCAACCTCTACGCCCTCACCATCGTCGGGCCGTACGTCGAGAACGTGTACTCCCGCGGCGCAGCGCTCGTGGCGTTCTTGATTACCGGCGCCGCGGGCAGCGCCGCCGCCCTGGCCCTGGGCGGAGCCTTTAGCGTCGGCGCCTCGGGTGCCGTCATGGGCCTCATCGGCGTTATCGTCGGCGAGTCTCAGCGCTCGGGGACCGAGGCGTCCATCGAGCGCCGCAACGCGATGCTGCGGTGGGTGGTCATCATCACCCTGTTTGGCGTGTTCATCGGCAACGTCGACCACGCCGGCCACTTCGGCGGCCTGATCGCGGGCGCCCTGCTCGGTTACTTCGTCACCCCGCGCATGGTCGTGCGCGCCCCGGCCGCGCTGAGCAAGGCCGCCGTGGCCGTGTCCAGCCTGGCTCTCGCCGGCACCGTCGCCGCCGCCATCGTGCCGGCCGGCAACCATCATGAAACCCTGTGCATCGCCCAGGGCATGCCGGCCGACGATTGCCCGCAGCTCGTCCAAGACTGCCAGCTCATCCGCGACCAGGGCGTCGACTCCGCGGTCGTACCGGCCAACACCCTCGACTGGTGCAGCGCCATCGACCTGCGATAGCGGACTGTCTTTGTGCGAAGCGCCGCTACTTCAGACCGATAAAGCCCATATGCACGCCCGCCGCTCTGCCGTCACGACGGTAGCTAAAGAAGCGGCTGGGATTGCACTCGGTGCACGGCGGTTCGGCGTCGATGTGGTCCGGCTGCACGCCGACCCCCTCGAGAATCGCCCGCTGGGCGACCCGCAGATCGATGTGGTCCTTTTTGGGCCCCGCCACCACCAGGCCGTCCAGGTCACCGAGCTTGGCGCGGAACTCGTCCACCACCTCGGGGCCGACCTCGAAACAGCACGGCGCGATCGACGGGCCAAGCGCCACGCGAATGTCCGCGGCGCGCGCACCGAGCTCGACCATGCGCGCGACCACGTTGCGGGACACGCCGTTGACAGTGCCGCGCCAGCCGGCGTGGCAGGCGCCGCACACCCGGGCCTCCGGGTCGGCGAACACGATGGGGATGCAGTCGGCGGCAAACGCACCGAGCACCGGCCCGACCTCATCGCTCACCAGGCCGTCGAACTCGGGCGGGTCGGGCAGCTCCTCGCCCACGCGCCACACGTCGGTGCCGTGCACGTGCTTGGTGACCGCGAGCCTGGCTGGATCGTAGCCGGCAGCTTCGGCGACCAGGCGCCGGTTTTCCATGACCCGCTCGGTGTCGTCGCCCCACCGGTAGCCCAGGTTGAGCGACCCGCGAGCGCCCTCGGACAAACCGCCGGTGCGCTCGGGAAAGCCGTGGACGAACAGGTCGCTGTCGATCAGCTTCGAGGTGAGGATGCGAATCTCGCCGTCGGCCATGGTCTGGTTCTAGCAGGCGCCGCCCCGGACGCTCCAGTTACTCACCGCTTCCCGAACCGCCGGCCAGGGCGGCCACGGCCGCGGCCATGTCCGCCGGCAGGTCGGTCTCGCACAACACGTCGGCCCCGGTAACCGGGTGAACGAAGCCCAAAACGGCGGCGTGCAGGGCCTGACGGCCCAGATCGGCCGCCAGCTCGGCCAGCTCCGGGTCGCGCGGCTTGCGCGCATAGACCGGGTCGCCGAGCACCGGCGCTCCGCCGTCCGCGCAGTGCACGCGAATCTGGTGGGTTCGGCCGGTCTCCAGCGTGCAGCGGAGCAGCGCCGCCCGATCGCCAAACCGCCGCTCGGTGCGGTAGTGGGTCACCGCCCGCTTGCCGCGGCTGACCTTCGACGAGAACTTCTTTCGCTGCACTGGATGACGGCCGTACAGGGTGTCGAACGTGCCGGTCAGGTCGCGAGGCGCCGGCGCCGTGAGGGCCAGGTACTCGCGGCGCAGATCCTTGCGAGCGAACAGGTCGGCCAGGCCGCGATGGGCCGCATCGTCTTTGCAGGCCACCATGACCCCGCTGGTGAGTCGATCCAGCCGGTGAACGATACCCGGTCGCAGCACTCCGTCGCTGCCCCCCACCCCGGACAGCCCGACGCAGTGAAACATCAGCGCGTTGACGAGCGTGCCCCGCGGATGCCCGGGCGCCGGGTGCACCACCATGCCCGCCGGCTTGTTGACCACGATGAGGTGGTCATCCTCGAACAGCACCTCCAGGGCAATGTCCTCGGGCTCGGCCGCGGGCTCGACCGCCTCGGGCACCACCACATCGACCACGTCGCCCGCTCGCAGCTTGCGCCCGGCCTTCGGGCGCTGCCCGTTGACCAGCACGTCTCCGGCATCGATGAGCTTCTTGAGCTGCGAGCGCGAAAGCTCGAGCTCGGACTCGACCAAAAACTTGTCGAGGCGCACGGGCTCGTCGGCCTCGACGTCGATGCGGTGGCGGCCAGCCGACCCCGCGTCGCGGGCCGCGCTGCCGTCCTCGCCCGAACTCACCAGATCTTCGACTTGACGTGGCCCTTCGACTTCACGAGCACGTCTACGATGGCTCGGTCGTAGATGTTCATCTCGTAAATGTTGGGCGTTACGCGGCTCTGGAACAGCTCGCGCCCCTCGTCGATCTCGTCTTTCATGACCTCGAACAGGGTGTCGTTGCCGATGCCCTCGAGGATCTTGGCCTCGTGGTAGAGGGTGAGGTCCGACGCGATCGCGCGCGCAAGCTGGCGGGCGCGCTTGGGGTTGTCGATCGTGGTTGCCATCGCGGTCAGGATATCACGTCCGCCGCTCGGGCCCGAGATTGCTCCTGTTTCCGGGGCTAGTTACCTGGAACAGGTCACTAGGTCAGCTCGGGATCGGTTTGCGTGCGCGCCTCGCGGTAGCGCGGCAGGTAGGAGCCGAGCACGCCATCGACGTCGAGGTCGAGCATACGCGCGTACTCCACCAGGAACCCCCGCACGTACACCACCGCCGGAAGCCTGCGAAAGTCCTCGTCTTCGATGGCGCGCAGGTACGTCATGCCGATCTTTGTGCGGTCCGAAATGGCCCGCAGCGCCATGCCGCGGGCTTCCCGCACTTCGCGCATGAGCGAGCCGGTGTAGTCGGTGACATCCTCGAGGTCGGGCATGGGGGGCAGCGGTTTTTCGACCACCGGCTCTGACGGCGTCTGCTCGCGCTCGTCGCCCACGGTTGCTTCGATGATGAGATCCGAGGGCCCCGAGTCGGACGTGGCGTGGGACTTGGGCACCCCGCCGGGAAACAGCGCCTGGTCGTAGTTCTTTCGCGCCGCCGCGTCCATCAGCGTCTCGTAGGCTTCGTCGATGCGCAAATGCAGGTCGTCGAGCCGGCGCCGGTTGTAGAGCCCCCCCACGACGAGGGAGTCGCGGGCGTAGATCTCGCGAATGCGGCGGTTGGCCCGGCGAATCTCCTCGTCGGTCGCGGTCGGCTCGATCTCGAGCAAGTCGTAGTAGCTGTCGCCTCCGCGGGCGTGCACGAATTTGTCGTCGTCGATGGCCAGCAGGCGCCGCACCGCCCGCTCGATGCACCGGGCCACGCGCGACTCCGGGTGCTCGAGCAAAAGCGGCCGCCGCCGTCGCACGGCCACGGACACCGCGTCGTCGTATTCGATGTGGCCCATGTAGCCGGCGGGTATGCTCATGCGGCGGCGCACCGCGCGAGCCACGGCCTGGCCGAGCTCCATGTCGGCCTTGGAGCGCACTTCGTTGACGACGAAGTACGGCCGCATAGCGTCGAGCTCTTCGGCGATCCGCTCGGTCATGTCCGAGGCCTTGTCCTCGGCGAACGCCAGCAGGTCGCCGGGCGCGGGAATCCCGCCCTCGTAGCGCCGCAGCTCCTCGCCGGGCATCTCGAGTTCACCGGACACGCCGACTTTGCGCATGCGGCGCACGAACGCCGCTCGCAAAAACCGGTAGGCCCCCTCCACCGAGGTTGGCTCGGGGACGGTCGTCACCACGCCGACGTCGGCGACCAGGAACAGGTCCAGGATGTTGCCGCTGGTGCCCGATGCCAGGTCGAGCACCACGTAGTCGGCCTCGAGCTGGCGCAGCTGCGAAATCAGGCGATTGATCTGCGCCGACTTCGGGTTGGCGGCCCAGGCCGGGTCGCCCTCCCCCGCGATCAATCGCAGGTTGCCAATGGGCGTCTCGACGGCCACGTGCTCGAGGGGCACGCTGCGATTGCCCAGCATGTCGGCGAGGGTTCGATCGGGCCGGGCTACGCCGCAAAACGCGTGCAGGTTCGGCGCGCCGAAAGACGCGTCGACCGCGACCACGTTCTTGCCCAGGGTCGCGAGAAAGATTCCGACATTGGCGGCCAGGAGCGTCTTGCCCGTGCCGCCCTTGCCACCCGCCACCGCGATGATGCGCGGCTCTGTTTGTTGCTCTCGGCTGCTCACGCGCGGCCAGCCTACTACAGCCCGCTCAGCGCTGCGGCCACCTCGGCGATCTCGTCGCGGTCGTCCGCCCGGCCCCTGTCACCAACGGACAGAGTGCGCACGTCGAGCAGCACTCGACCGTCGGCGATTCGAGCGATAATCGGCACCTCGCGGGCCCGCAGCTTGCGGTCGATGGCGTTCGCGCTGCAGCCGGGCTGAGACGGGTCGCGCGGCTCCAGCGCGACGCAGACCGACGGCAGCGCCGCCGAGGGCATGGCGCCGCCGCCCACCGCCGAGTCGACGTTCTCCACGGCAACGGCCAGCCAGTGGTCGGCGGGCCGGTCGCCCAGCGCCTCCACCAGGCGCTCGGCGCGCCGGCGAAGTTCGGCCCGGTCGGTCGTGAGCATTGCCACCGCCGGCAGGTCGCGGGCGTGCCGGCCGTCGCGGTAGACGGCCAGCGTGGCCTCGAGCGCCGCCATGCAGGTCTTGTCGGGCCGAAGGGCGCGCATGAGGGGATGCGTGCGCGCGCGCTCGACGGCGTCGGCGCGCCCCACCAAAATGCCCGCCTGGGGCCCTCCCAGCAGCTTGTCGCCGGAGAACGCGGCCAGGTCCACCCCGGTGGCGACGACCTCAGCAACCGTTGGTTCCGGAGGCATATGCGCCCGGGCCATGAGCGCGCGATCGAGGAGCGCCCCGGAGCCCAGGTCGATCATCGTGGGAACCCCGACCTCGCGGCCGAGGTCGACCAGCTCTGCCAGGGACACTTCGGCGGTAAAGCCAACCACGTCGAAGTTCGACCGGTGGACCTTGAGCAGCAGCGCCGTGTCGTCGTCGACGGCGGCCCGGTAGTCCCGGGCGTGAGTCTTGTTGGTGGTGCCCACTTCCACCAGGCGGGCGCCGGACAGCTCCATCACTTCCGGCACCCGGAACGAGCCACCAATTTCGATGAGCTCGCCTCGCGACACCACCACCGACCTGCCCCGCGCCAGCGACGCCAGGCCGAGCATGACCGCGCCGGCGCAGTTGTTGACCACCACGGCGTCCTCGGCCCCGGTGAGGGCGCGCAACAGCTCGACCGGATGCCCGTGTCGCGAGCCGCGACGCCGGTCGTCCAGGTCGTACTCCAGGTTGCTGTAGCCGCGCGCGACCTCGGCCACGCGAGCGATCGCCTCGGGAGCCCACGGCGCCCGGCCCAGATTGGTGTGCAGGACCACGCCGGTCGCGTTGATCACCCGGCGCAGGGACGGTCGCACGGCCTCCGCCGCGCGCCGCGCGATCTCGTCCGCGCCAATCTCGATCGCGCTGGCGGCGCCGGTCGAGCTCGCGGTCTGCCAGGTACCCGCGACGATCGCCTGGCGTCGGGCCTCGATGGCGTCGCGAACCGCGCCAACGATGGCCCAGCGCGGCAGCCCGAGGGCCGCGACGTCGGCGCGCGCGAGCACCTTGTCTACCTTGGGCAGGCTCCGCAGTAGCTGCTGCTGGTCCGAACTCACGGTTCGAGGCTACGACGCCCCGGCATTGGGGCCAAGCAAGCCGCCGAGTCCGGCCGGTTTTCGCCGCTGGCCAGGGCAAAAAGGCGGTAGCCTCGGAAGCGGCGAACGACGGCGAAAAGCCGTCTCGGCACGGCGACAACCGCATGGATATCCTCGCGTTATCGAACCTTCTGGCCGCCCTGGTCATCGCGGCCATCGGCGTGTCGGCGCTGCTTCGCGACCGCACCCGGCGCACGTACACGACCTTCGCCTCGTTCGCGTTCGTCGTGGCCCTTTGGTACCTGCTCAAGTTCGTCGCCGGCATGCTCGCCAGCGAGATCTTTTCCTGGCTCGCGCTTTGGACCGCCGCCACGATTCCACCGACCGCCCTGCGGTTCTTTCGCCACTTCGTCGCCGAGCCCGCCCTCGGCGGCAAGCCGCGCCCGCCGCGAGTGACCCTGGTGTGGACCATGCTCGCGTACATCGCGCTGCTGTACTCGGGCGCCATCATGCTCACTGGCGGGTCGCCGCCGCACAAGAATCTGTGGTTTCAGCTGCCGCTGGGCGCCTACGTCTTCCTGGGCCTGTTCCGGTGCATCTACGACCTGTTCGCCGCCTATCGCGAAACCGTCACCCGGGTCGAAAAGACGCGCATTCGCTACCTCATGGTCGGCGGGGCCGTGGCGATCACGCTCACCCTGACCGACTACCTCGACCGCTTCGACATCGCGTGGCCGACCCTCGGCAACGTCCTCACGATCCTGTACCTGTACTTTCTGTCGCAGACGCTGTTTCGCTACCGCCTGCTCGACCTCAACGAGCTGGTCGGCAAGATGGTCGTGCTCGGCACCCTGGTGGTCCTGCTGTCGGCCGTGTACGGCATGTTGCTCACCTGGGTGGGCGGAGGCCAGGAGGGCCTCTTCATCCTCAACACGCTGGTGGCGAGCTTCGTCATCCTCATCTTGTTCGAGCCGGTGCGCACGCGGCTCGAAAACACCATGAACCGATGGCTCGTGCGCCAGCGCTACGAGCTCCGCGGGCGGGTCGACTCGCTGCGCCGCGAGCTCGTCAACGTGGTCGACATTCACGAGATGGGCCGGCGCATCTTGTCGGCCCTGGAAGACTCGCGTCGGGTAACCCACGCGTCGGTTTACCTGCTCGACTCCGAGGGCGCCGGCTACGACCTTGTCGATCACTACGGTCCCGTGCCGACCGAGCGAGTCGAAACGGCGGGCAGCCGGGTATTTCTCGACCGCCTGCGCGAGGGCCACATCAGCCTCGAGGTCCTCAAGCGGGAGCTCGAAACCCTGGAGGCCAGCGGCGACAAACAACACAAAACCGCGCTCGAGTCACTCGACGCGGTGGCCCGAACCCTCGTCGCCCTCAAGTCGTCGCTCGTGGTGCCCATGTTCGGCTCGGAGGAAACCGAGCAGGGGCCATGGCTGCTCGGCATCCTGGCGGTGCGCGACGACCGCCTCGACTCGGCCTTTTCCTACGACGACATCGACCTGTTCTCGCAGCTCGCCGCTCAGGCGGCGCTCACGGTGGAAAACACCCAGGCCTTTGAGCGAATGCAGGACCGCGACCGACTCGCGGCCATCGGCGAGATGGCCGCCGGTCTCGCCCACGAAATCCGCAACCCGCTGGGCGCCATCAAGGGCGCGGCCCAGCTGCTGGTGGGCCCCGATGGCAAACCGACCGTGAGTGCCGACTCCACCGAGTTCCTGGAGATCATCGTTCAGGAGGTGAACCGCCTCAACAAAGTGGTGACCCAGTTCCTCGACTACGCCAGGCCCGGCCGCGGCAACCAGGGCGACTACGTCGAAATTGACCTCAACGATGTCGTGAGCAAGACCCTGCCCCTGCTCGAAAACGACGCCGCCGCTGCCGGAGTCAGCATCGAAGCCAAGCTCGACGACCTGCTGCCCCCGGTGATGGGCGACCCGGAGCAGCTGCGCCAGGTGTTCCTGAACCTGGGGCTCAACGCCCTGCAGGCCATGAACGGCACGACCGGCCGACTCGAGATCATCTCCACCCGGCGCCGCCGGTCGTCGCTCGGCTACGGCGTATTTGCCGAGGTTCGCTTTCGCGACAGCGGCCCGGGCATCGAACGCTCGGAGCTTTCGAACCTGTTCATCCCGTTTTACACGACCAAGCAAAAGGGTACGGGGCTCGGCCTCCCGATTTCGCAGCGTATCGTCACCCAGCACGGCGGCACCATCGAAGTGCGTTCGCGCTGGGGCCACGGGTCGACGTTTTCTGTGTTCATTCCGGCGCTCGGCCCGTCCCTGGCGCCCGACGCCGAGCCGCCGCGACGACCGCGGGACTCGGGGGCCGCCACCATCACCCAGCCGATCTCCGGCTTTCGCGGGACCCAGCGCAACTCGAGCCAGGTCGACGCCGAGTCGGGCGCCGAAAGCGCCAGCCCCGCGACCGATGAGGTACAGTCGCCGCGATGACTGGTGGTGCGCGCATCCTCATCGCCGACGACGAGCCGAACCTGCGGCGCGTTCTATCGGCGATCCTGCAGCGCGACGGCTACGACGTGCTCGTGGCCGAGGACGGGGACCAGGCGCTCAGCCTGGTCGAGTCGACCATCGACGTCATCATTACCGACCTCAAGATGCCGGGCACCGACGGCATGCGCGTGCTCGAGGAAGTCACCCGCCGGGAACCGGGCATTCCGGTCATCATGATCACGGCCTTTGGCAGCGTCGACAACGCCGTCACCGCGGTCAAGAGCGGCGCCTTCGACTACATCGAAAAGCCGTTCGAGCAGGAGCAAATCCGACAGATCGTCGACAAGGCGGTCAAGCAGCGGGCCGCCAACCAGGCGGCGCCGCAGCAGGCGGCCGACCGGGACGACGCGCCGGCCCCCGGCCGATTCGGGCTCGTCGGCACCAGCGCCGGCATGGAAGCGATCTACGGCGTGATCGAAAAGGTCGCCGACACGCCGTCGACGGTGCTCATCACCGGCGAGTCGGGCACGGGCAAAGAGCTCGTCGCCAAGGCCCTGCACGAGCAGTCGTCCCGGCGCGACAATGCCTTCATCAAGATCAACTGCGCCGCCATTCCCAAGAACCTGATGGAATCGGAGCTCTTCGGCTACGAAAAGGGCGCGTTCACCGGCGCGACGTCGTCCAAGCCGGGGCGCTTCGAGCTGGCCGACGGCGGAACCCTGTTCCTCGACGAGATCGGCGAGATTCCCGTCGAGATGCAGGTCAAGCTGCTGCGGGCCATTCAAGAGTCCGAGTTCGAGCGCGTCGGCGGCATCAAGACCCTCAAGGTCGACGTTCGCCTCATCACGGCGACCAACCGGGACCTCGAGCACGAGGTCAAAGAGGGCAATTTCCGCGAGGACCTCTTCTACCGGCTCAACGTGGTCCCCCTGCGCATTCCGCCCCTGCGCGAGCGCGCCGGCGACGTGCCGCTGCTCGTGACCCACATCATCGAGCGCTTCAATGAGCGCCTCAATAAGTCGGTGGAACGCGTCGAGGACGAGGCGCTCGAGGTGCTGTGCCGCTACGCCTGGCCGGGCAACATTCGCGAGCTCGAAAACGTGCTCGAGCGCATCATGCTGTTTTCGAGCGACGACACCCTGGGGGCAGGTGACCTGCCGCCCGAGGTGCGCGACGGCAACCCGGCGCCCGCCGAAGCCGCGCCGGCGCGCGAGCGCCAGGCCTCGAGCGGCGACGCGATCTCGGTGGGCGAGGAGACGTCGCTCAAGGACATCGTTCGGGCCGAGACCAGCCGGGTCGAGCGTGAACTCATCGCCCGAGCCCTGGAAGAGACCGGCGGGAACGTGACCCAGGCGGCCAAGCTGCTCAAGATCAGCCGCAAAAGCCTGCAAATGAAGATGAAAGAGTTCGGCCTGCGCGATCGCGAAGCCGGCAGCTAGTCTATTATCGCGGCGATTCCGTGCCCGCTTCGACCCGCATCTTGGTGTGCGGCGCCGCCCTGGCCCTCGCCACCTCGGCCCCCGCTCGAGCCAACCCCATCACCGCGCCCACCGCCGACCCGGCGATGATCGCGTCGTCGCTCGACGACGACAATCCCTTCGACCTGCACCTCTCGGTCGGCTGGGAGTTCAAAAGCAAGCGGTCCAAGATACGCCGCGAAGCCGCGGGCCAGGCAAGCGACGTGCCCGGCGCTCTGGCGGTAGTTCCCGACCTCGAGTTCCAGGGCAGTCGTCACCTCATCACGCCGCGGGTCGCCATTGGCCTCGGGCCCGACATCGAGCTGTCGGCCGCCTTGCCGATCACGCTGACCGAAGACTACGACCTGCTCATCGACGCATCGGCGACCCGGTCGCCGACCCTCGACGATGGGTTGCTGCCGACCACCGGCTTCGACACCCGCGACCCGGACGGCCCGGGCTTTTCCGATCCCAACGACCGCACCATCTTCAACGGCGTGGAGCGCTCGGGCCTCGACCAGATTCACCTGGGCGCCGCCTGGGCGCCGTTCAACCAGCTGCGCGACCCCACCAAGCCAACCTGGAAGGTCGGCGCGACCGTGCTGCTCAGCCTGGGCAACGAGCGCATCTTCGTGCGGGCCAACCCCGAGCGCGAAACCGGCGTGGGCAGCGGCCTCAACGAAATCCGCCTGTGGACCTCGGTGGCAAAGCGCGTCGGCAACTTCGAACCGTTCGTCATGTTCTGGTGGCAGGCCCCCATCTCGACGACGAGCGACTCGCAGTTCATCGAGGTTGGTTTTGGGGCCGAGCGCGAGCAAGCTCAGCAGCACGCCGGCACGCGGTTTGGCGTCGAGGGCGTGTTCTACGAAGACGTTAAGCAACAGCAGCGCGTCGGCCTCGAGCTGTCGGCGCTGGTCGAAACCAACTTCGATGGCCGCGCCTACACGGAAATGTGGGAGGTGTTTGCCTTTGCCGGCGATGCGGCCTTCGACGACGCCAACATGGTGCTCGACGCCGACCCGGTGGCCAACGGCCTGCAGGCGCTCAACCATCCCGGCGTCACCAACGTCGAGAACTACCTGACGCTCGCCGGTCGCGCGTCGGTCACCGCTCGCATTGGCGAGTTCGTCCAGTTCGCGGTCAACTTCGAGCTCGAGCACGACACCGACCACATCATTTCGTTCGCCGATGCGGGCATCGACCTGCCAACGTGCGGCGGAACGCTCACCACCAACTGCGAAGACGAAGACAACGTGACGGTTGATCCGGGGACGAGCGAGGTCAATCCGTACCAGGTGGGACTCGGTGACAACAGCCCGGCCATTGATGTGGTGGGCAATCGATATCGGGTTGAGGACAGCGTCGATTTCAATATCGGCGCTTCGGCGATGTTCTTGTTTTAGGCTTTCGGCTTTCGGCTTCGGCTTCGACGGGGGCGCGTGACTGACGAACGGGGCTACGCGATGGGGGCTGGCCGTGCTCAGGCATACGGTCCGCTGATCGCCGGCGTGTTGCGCAGGGCTCCGTGCCGAGCATGAACTCCCTCCCGTGCGGTCCGAACTGCGCGCGGCCAGCCCCCATCGTCTCCGCCCCTCGGCTTGGGCTTGCGGTGTGCTCGGCGTCGGGCGGGGGGATGGGAGGGTTACTGTCGGTGCCGGCCCGTAGGCCGGCAGTTTGTTGTCTAGTTGTCGCGCCTGCGGAGGGCATCGAGCGAGCCGTGGGCATCGGGTGCGGTGGGCGGCCGTCGTCGCGCCTGCCGAGGGCGTCGGGCGAGCCTTGTGCACCGGGTGGGCGGGTCGAGTGGTTTGTGCGGGCTGTGGCGATGGCGGCTGCCGGACGACGTGGGGGTGGTGAACGATGTCAGTATCGGTGGGTTGTTTGCGGAACGGCGGTTCGGGTAACTGTTCGATGCATGGGGGCTCGAGGGGTGGTGATCTTTGCGATGGTCTGGGGGGCCGGATGCGGGGCTGAGTTGGCGGGCGCGGATTCGGGCGGGGTTGCGGATGCCGGGGTGGATGCTTCGGGGGCGGTGGACGCCGGGGCGGTGGATGCGAGTGCGCCGGAGGCTCCGCGGCCCGACGGTGGCTCGACGAGTCCGGCGCGTCTTTGCAACGGCCACGCCGCTCTGTGCGACCGGCCGTACGACCGCGTCGCCTACGCCGCGACCCACAATGCCCATGCCAGCACGTCCCGGGGCTTTTCCATCTTCAACGCCAATCAAGAACGCACCCTGACCGAGCAGCTCGAGGCCGGTGTGCGCGCCATGCTGATCGACGTCCACGACGACGGCGGAGTGCCGCACCTGTGCCACGGCCCGTGCTTTCTCGGCAAGCTTCTCCACACCGACGGTCTGCAAGAGCTCCGGGCCTTTCTCGATAGCGCGCCGAACGAAGTCCTGACGCTCATCTACGAGGACAGAGTCCCCGTAGACGCCATCGTTGCCGACTTCGAGGCAACCGGGTTCGACGAACTGGTCTACCGGCACGCCCCCGGAACCCCCTGGCCCACCCTCGGCGAGATGATCGACGCGAACACGCGGGTCGTGGTAACCGCCGAGCAGGGGCGCCCGCCGCCGGACTGGTTCCACCACGTGTGGGAGGTGGCCTGGGACACGCCGTACAGTTACCGGAGCGCCAGCGAGTTCACCTGCGCACCAAACCGCGGCACGGTCGGCAACGACCTGTTCCTGGTCAACCACTGGGTCAACACCGACGTGGGACTGCCTTCGCGCAGCAACGCCGAGCAGGTCAATCAATACGAACCGCTGCTCGCGCGCGCCATGGAGTGCTGGGAGGCAGCCGACCAGCTGCCCAACTTCATCGCCGTGGACTTCGCCGAAACCGGAGACCTGATTCGCGTGATCGATACCCTCAACGGGTTCGAACCGAGCCCGTCGTCAGTCGGAGGTTCTCTGGAGAGACAGCGCTAGCTGGTAGAGCTGGCGTTTGGGCTTTCCGGTCTTGACGACTAGGCGGGCGGCGACGTCGCGGGGACCGAGCCCCTTGGCGAGCAGCGCGCGCACTTCCGCGTCGAGGTCGACCACGGGCTCGGCGCCGAGCCCGGCGCCCTCGACGACCAGGCAGCACTCGCCCCGGGGCGGCGCATCGCGGTAGCGGTCGCGCAGGTCGCCGGCTGCCCCGCGCACGTACTCTTCGTGAAGTTTGGTCAGCTCGCGGGCAAGCACGACGTTGCGGTCGTCGCCGAAGGCCGCCGCCAGGTCGGCCAGACAGTCGGCCACCCGCTTGGGCGACTCGTACAGCACCAGGGTGGCCCGCTCGCCGCGCAGTTCGCCAAACAGCTGCTGCCGCGGCCCGGGGTCCCGCGGCGGAAAGCCGAGGAACAGAAATCGCTCCGTCGCGAGCCCGCTGCCCACCACGGCCGCCAGCGCGGCGGAGGGCCCGGGAATTACCTCGACGCGCACCTGCGCGGCCACCGCCGCGGCCACCAAACGAGCTCCCGGATCCGACACGCCCGGCATGCCGGCCTCGCTGATCACCGCCACGCTGGCGCCGGCCGCCATCTGCGCGACGAGCTCTTCGGAGCGCGCCGCCTCGTTGCCCTCGAAGTAGCTCACCACCCGCTTGCCGGCGATGGCGAAGTGCTTGAGCAGTCGGTCCGCCGTGCGGGTGTCCTCGGCCGCAACCACGTCGACCTCGCCGAGAATGCGCACCGCTCGGTACGTCATGTCCTCGAGATTGCCGATCGGCGTGCCGACGACGTACAGGCGCCCCGGGCCGTCGTTCACCAAGCGCTAGTCCCCGCCGAGAGCGCTGATATCGACGGCGCCGCCGAACTCTTTTTCGAGGTGCGCGCGCAGCTTGCCGAGCAGTCGCTTTTCGATCTGCCGGGCGCGCTCGCGACTGATTCCGTACTGATTGCCGATTTCCTGCAGGGTCATCGGCGTGTCGGTGAGCAGCCGACCGCGAAAGATGGTTTCTTCGCGCCCCTCGAGTCCCTCGCCGAAGGCCTCGAGCTTTTCCGACAGCATCGACTGGAACTGCGACTTCTCGGCGATCCGGTCGGGTTGGTCGGCGACCTCGGTGCCGAGCATGTCCATGCGCGTGCGAGTGCCGTCTTCGTCGCCCGCCACGGGCGCGTCCAGGGACGCATCCGGCGCCGACAGGCGCTTTTGCATCTCGACCACGTCCTTTTCGCTCACGTCGAGGCGCTCTGCGAGCAGCTTGGGCTCGGCGTCGAACCCCAGCTGTTCGAGCTTTTCGCTTTCTTTGCGCAGGTTGAAAAACAGCTTGCGCTGCGCCTGGGTGGTGCCGATTTTGACCAGGCGCCAGTTGTTGAGAATGAACTTGAGAATGTACGCGCGAATCCACCAGGCCGCGTAGGACGACAGCTTGACCCCGCGCTCGGGGTCGTACTTTTTGACCGCGTGCAGAAGCCCGATGTTGCCCTCCTGCACGAGGTCCAGGATGTTGCGATACGCGCGCCGATACTCGTACGCGATCTTGACGACCAGTCGCAGGTTCGCCTGAATCAGCTGCCGCGCCAGATCCGGGTCCCCGGTCTCCACGAACTGCGTCGCGATCTCGCGCTCGCGCTCGCGGCTGAGAACCTCGTAGTGACGGATCTCGCTCATGTACGCCTGCATCGGGTCGTACTTGGCGACCGAGCGCCCGCCTGCCGCCCGAGGCCGGCCGCGCGGCTTCGCCCCGGCCGCCGGGTCGTCGAGGCCGAGGTCACCGTCGACGTCGACGAGGGCAACCCCCGCCTCACCGCCGGCAGCTTCAATATCGCCGTCGAGGCCGCCGTCTAGCTCGTCGTCCGACTCGTCGGCGTCCTCATCGGGAATGCCGTCGAGCACCTCGACTTCGTCGCTAGACTCGCTGCTCTGCTTTTTGCCGGTCGACCTGGCCATCGCCACCCCTCACTGTAGGCAAACAAGCACCGTCGTGCCACCCACAGCGGTAGCGAGCGGCGGCCGGCCGAAAAACCCGGCTCAGCGGCGGCCGTTGCCCAGATTCGCCCCGGCGTCGGTTTGCTCGTCGCCGGACCAGTCGCCCGCCAAAATGTCGCCGGCGCCCACGGCCTCGGCCTCCTCGAGGACCTCGAAGTCGTCGTCGGCCACCCATTTGGCCTCCTCGCCGACCCGGGTGTCCTCGTCGAAGGACTGCGCGTCGGCCTTCGATTTGGCCCGGCTCTTTCCCTTGGTCTTGGCCTTGGTCTTGGTGGAGGCTGTCTTGCTGCCCCCGGTCGCCGTCTTGGCCCGGGCTGGGGCGGTCGGCACCGGTGGGCTCAGGGGCTTGTTGAGCGCCGCGCCCACGTCGGCGGCGTCCGCGTCGCCCAGCGAGCGTGCGGCCGCTTGCTGGCCACACGACCACAGAACGCGGATCGGCAGATGCGTGCTCAGGTCTTCGACGCCCAGAGTGTCGACAATGAGCTGGGGGTTGAGCGCGTTGGCCGCGAGGCCGGCGCTGAGCATCTTGGCCTTCAGCGGCGGCGGCAGATGCGTGGCCAGCACGTCCGGCGTCGCGTGGGCGAGCACGTCGTCGGCGGTCACGCATTCGTTGGCGAGTCCGCTTTCGAGCACCACCTGCAAAAAGCGGCGGCGGGCGTCGCCGACTCCGTTGCCGCCTTCGCTCGCCTCGGCCAGACCGGCGCGCTTGGCAACCGACTCGACCGACTCCCACAGCACCGGGTGGGGCACGTGCGCCGACAACAGCGCCGGCGTGAGGGTCTCGAGAATCACCTTCGGCGTCATGGAGCCGCTCGACAGCGCGGCCTGCAACACCTTACTCATCAAGTCAGCCGGAAGACTCTCGGCGAGCACGTCGGGGGTCGCGTGTTTGGTGACGTCGTCCGCCTCCATGATCGACTCGCCCAACGCGGCAGTAACAATGTCCGTGAACCAGGTCTGTCGTCCCTTGCTCGCCATTCGCTGTTCCTCCGTCGCGGTTGCCCCCCGCGACAACACGATATCACGCCGACCTTCCGGATTCGGTCGGCGATTCCTCGGCGGTCGTCCGTCGACCGGGGCGGCGTCGTGCGGTCGACGCGCTAGTCGATCGCGATCGGCAAACGGCGCTGCCCCCAACCGCCCGGCGCGTCGTCGAACCGACCGGGTAGCGGCGCGCCGCACGAAGAACACGCACCGCGCACCACACCAAACTCACCGATGCGGTACCAATCGCGCTCGATGACTCGAGCCGAGCAGGCCCCACAATAGGTGCTCTGGCCAGCCGGGTCGCTCACGTTGCCCGTGTAGACGTAGCGCAGCCCGGTTTCGAGCGCCTGTCGCCTGGCCCGCGACAGGGTCTGCGCCGGCGTGCGAGCAACGTCTCGCATCTTGAAGTCGGGGTGAAACGCCGAGAAGTGCAGCGGCACGTCGGGGCCTACACGGTCATAGATCCACCGACAGAGATTGGCCACCTCGGCCTCGGAGTCGTTGTGCCCCGGTATCAGGAGCGTCGTAAGTTCAACCCAAACGTCGGTTTCGGTGGCCAGGTATTCGATGGTGTCCAGCACCGGCTGCAGGCGGGCGTACGTAAGCTTGTAGTAGAAGTCGTCGGTAAGGGCCTTCAGGTCGACGTTGACCGCATCCATCGGGGCAAAGAACTCGGCGCGCGCCAACTCCGTGATGTAGCCCGCGGTCACCGCCACGCTGGCCACGCCGCGCTCTCGGCAGGCGTGGGCGGTGTCGATGGCGTACTCGGCAAAGATGACCGGGTCGTTGTACGTGAACGCCACCGACCGACACCCGCGCGCCGCCGCGGCGTCGGCAATGGCCCGCGGCCCCGCGTCCGACTGCAGCCGGTCGAACTCGCGCGCCTTCGAGATGTCGTGGTTCTGGCAGAACTTGCAGCCCAGGTTGCAGCCGGCGGTGCCGAACGAAAGCACGCTCGTTCCCGGGTAGAAGTGGTTGAGCGGCTTCTTTTCGATGGGGTCGATGCAAAACCCCGACGATCGCCCGTAGGTCGTCAGGACCAGCTGCCCGCCCTGGTTCTGTCGAACGAAACAAAACGCACGCTGGCCGTCGCCAAGCCTGCAGTGGCGCGGACACAGCCGACACTCGATGCGCCCGTCGTCAAGGCCGCGCCAGTAGCGCGCGACGTACGGGGCCGGTGTCGAGGACGAAGTCATTCCAAATCGTAGAGCAGAAAGTGCGCGCGCAGCGGGCCGTTGTTGATGGGCTTGCGGACCCGCGCCCGGCGGCCGAGCACCGACTCGAACTCCGGGTGACCGACCAAAAACGCGGCTCGCCAGCCGCGCCACGCGTCGAGCCACCGGGTCATTCGGTCGTATAGCGCGACGATGTCGTCGGCGCTGCCGCCGATGCGCTCGCCGTAGGGCGGATTGCTCACGATGAGACCAGGCGTTTTGGGGTCGGCGCCAAAGGCCCGCGTGACCAGGTCGGGAGTTACATCGAACGCATCCTTTGCGCGCAGCCGCAGGTCGTCGGCCACACCGGCGCCGATCGCGTTTTGTCGCGCAATCGCCAACGTGCGCTGGTCGACATCGCTGGCCCAGATCCGGGGCTCCGTATCGGCAAAGAGAGCCTCCGGCTCCGCCTCTGAACGGCCGAATGCCGGCAGGCGCTCGAGGGCGAGGCGGCGGCCATCGCTGGCGGCCGGGGCGGCGCGGGCCATCAGCGCGGCCTCGATGGCAATGGTGCCCGAGCCGGCCATCGGGTCGACGAGAATCTCGGACCGCGCGTCGTAGCGGGCCAGCATGAGCAGCGTGGCCGCGAGGTTTTCCCGCAGCGGCGCGGCGCCACCGCGGGCTCGATACCCGCGCACGTGCATGGCGCGCCCGGCCAGGTCGACCGAGACCGACACCGCGTCGTCGTGCATTCGCACCCGAAAAACGATGTCCGGGTGTTCGGCGTCGACCTTCAGGCTCATCGCGCGGGTCGCGGCCGCGTCGACAATCGCGTTCTTCACGGCGCCCACCACCTGCCGGGGGCCCGCGGCAAACTCGTCCACGTTGCGGGCCACCACGGAAAACGTCGCGCCGTCCCAGCGCCACCCGCGGTCGTCCGCGGCCATCGCGTCGACGAGTTCGTCGTAGAGGGGCTCGAGACGACCGGCCCTCGTTTCGAACAGGTCCCACAGCACGCGCGAGCAGGTGCGGTGATAGGTCGCCGCCACCCGCGCGACTCTCTCGTCGAATGGATACAGAAGCTGTCCGGTCCCGAGCTTGCGCGGCTGCGGCAGCCGAATGCCGTCGGTGGCGCGACGGACCAGGCGCGACAGCTCGCCGGCCATGACCTTGTTGGTCTCGGGCGCGCCGACCAGCCGCAGCCGGTTCACGGCGACCTCGTGGGGCTCGCCGGCGCCGGCGCCGGCGCCGGGTGGAGGGCTAGCCATTGAGCGCCCGCAAGAATCCCGAGTCGGCGAAGAATGTCTTTTTCACGTACCAGCCCTTGTTGGTGGTGTTCGCCCCGCCCTTGGGGCGCTTGTGCAGCGCGCGCCGGTACAAGCGTCGAATGCCCGGCTCGCACTCCTGGTAGTACCAGGAAAGCACGGGCGAGTCCGCCGCGTCGGCGACCCGGGCAATCCACAAAACCCGCTCGAGCTTTGCCAGCGGCGACGCGTTTTCCATCGACACCGCCGGATCTTCTTTCACCCGCCAAAAGCCACTCGGGTCGCGCACCACCGGAACCGTCTTGATCTCCACCTCACCCCGCCAGTCCGGTTCCGACCAGCCGCGTTCGGGCACCCCGAGGCGGGCGGCGATTTCCGAACCAAAGGCGCCCTTGTTGCGCCCCTGCCCGCCCAGCCGCGCCCCGACGAGCCGGTCGGCGTTGGCCAACAACTCCTCGAGGGTTTCGGGCTCGTGGGCGGGCGCCGGCGGCGCAACGGCGTCCGGGATGGGTCGGGGCCACCGCGCGCTGGCGGGCCAGCGGCCCGGCCCCGCCGCCATGAGCACCAGGCGCCCTCCGAGCACGACCGGGACCGGCTGCAGCGGCGGTCCCAGCAGATCGCCCTCGGCTTCGGCGCGGGCCCCCAGCGCCCACAGGTCCGCGCGCAGCTGGCCGACGTCGCGGCGCCCCGCCGGCAGCTCGACGCCCTCGGCAATGCAGTCGAGGTCATCGCGGCGGGCGCCGTTGAGAAACCCCACCAGGTCCAGCTCGTGGTGGCCCACCAGCTCCTGGCGCACCGCGGCGGCCGGGCCGTACGGAGGCGGTGCCGGGGCCCCGGGGCCAGCCGGGCGATCCCGGCGCAGCCAGGCGACGAGCCGGTCGCGGTCGAGCTGGTCGGCGAACCAGCCGACGGCGTTGCGGACTTGCGAACGGGGCATCGTCGCCCCGACACTACTCCCATGACGGGCCGATTGGCGAAACTGGCGCTGCTACTGACCCTCGCGGCGGCCGCCGCCGCTTGCTCCAAGGGCGACGAGCCGGAGGTTCCGGCCGCGGCCGAACCCGAGGCCGTGGCCGGATCCGAGACCGTGGCCGGATCCGAGACCGTGGCCGGCTCCGAGACCGCAGCCGAACCCGAGACCGGATCCGAACCCGAGGCCGCGGCCGAACCCGAACCCGAGGCCGACCCCGAACCCGCGACCGAACCCGAGGCCGAACCCGAACCCGAGGCCGAGACCGAACCCGATACCGAGGCCGAACCTGAACCCGCGGCCGAACCCGATACCAAGGCCGAGGCCGCCCCGGCCGGCAAGCCCAAGGCGAAGGACAAGCCCAAAGCGGCGGACACCAAGACGCCGCCCAAAGATCCCCCGCCGGCAACCGCGCAAAAGCGGGGGCCGCCCAAGGACCTCCAGGTTCTGCCCAAGTCGTGGCCGCGCAAGAAGGTCGTCGAGGTCATGAAAACCTACGAGCGTGCCCTGGGGGTCAAGTGCGAGTTCTGCCACGTCAAGGACGACTACGCGGCCGACACCGAGCACAAGACCGAGGCGCGGGCCATGATGCGGATGACTCGCGGCATGAACGCGGGCTACTTCGGCGGCAAGCCCAAGGTCACCTGCGGCACCTGCCACCGCGGTCACGAATATCCGCCCGACGGCAACTAGCTGAAACTTCGACGAATCTCAGAAAAGCAAGAATCCGCGCAACCACCGGGCCCCGGCAGCGATACCGGGGACGTGCTCAAGGCAATCAACACCGCCGCCCCGGCCCGGCCGACCGCGACCCCGGCGCCCGCCACCAGCGCGCGCACGCGGGGATTTGCTCCCATCACCCGCGAGCAGCCGCGGCTCGACGTCGAGGCGACTGGACCGCTGGCGACGCCGCGCGCGCCCGGCACCGCTGAACCCGGCGCCGCCGAGCGCCAGCTCACGAACGCGCTCGAGCGCAAGCAGCACATCGAGCGCGCGTTCGACCGAGCGATGCGGCGCAAGGACGCAAGCCCGGAGGAGCTGCTGCGCCTGCAGATGCAGGTCAACGAATATTCGCTTCAGCTCGACACCGCGAGCCGGCTGGTCGAACGCCTGACCTCGGCCGTGAAACAGACCATGAACACCCAGGTTTGACCGCCCCGCGGGCGGGTCGCGCTTACGACGCGACCGCGGTTGGGGTCGGCTCCTCTTCGAGGGCAAGCTGCGGCACCGCGGCAGCCCCCGCGACCTTCTTGGGCTTTCGCCCGCGTCGCTTTTTGGGCTTGGCAGCCGGTGGGTCGTCCAGCGAGATCGAGTCCAGCGCCGCGCTGAGCTCGTCGTTGCCCGTCGCGAACACCTTGGCGTATCGGTACGCTAGGCGCGCGTGCTCGCGCAGGGCCCGCTGCTCGCCGCGCAGGGCCTCGGCGGCGCGCTCGAGGGCCGCTCGCGCGCGCTCGACGCTGTCGGCCGCCGCCGTCACACCGCTCGCCGCTTCCTCCAGCGTGTCGGCGTCGACGTCGGGAAAGCGAACCTCGGCGAGCTGGCCGCGAAAGAGCTCGATGAGCGCCTCTACCGACGACGCGATGCTCGACGCGCCAACGCTCGGCGCGACCAAGGAGGGCGAGGCAGCCGGCGCCTCGGGGGTCGAATCGGAAACCGCTGTCTGGCTCATGCGGATACTGAACACCCGAACAGCTCCCGCGTCAAGTTTTTGCGATCGCCGTCGCCGGGGCCCCGACAAAAAAAGGCGCGCCAACCGGCGCGCCTGTTTTCTCGTTTTCGTTCTCGTTCGAAGAGCGACTCAGTAGTTCTCCGGCTCCGGCTTGCCCATGTGGCAGGTGTTGCAGGTGATCTTCTTCTTCTTGCCCTTGAAGAACTTCTTGTTGTTCGCCTGCACCATTTTGATCATCTGGCGGGCGAACTCTTTGTGCTCGGTGTCCTTTTCGAACGCCGGCTGCTCGTGGCAGTGGTCGCATTTGACGCCCAGCGACTTACTGAACTGCTTCATCATCTTCTTCAGGTCCTTCTTGGAGATGTTTTTGTCCAGGACCTGAAGGTTCTTGTAGTTGTTCTGCGCGGCCACCGGCGCGGTGTTGGCCGACATGCCGTAGGCGAACGCGAGAAAGCCGGCGAGAAGGGTGCCAACGAGGATTTTCTTGCTCATCGTGAGAGTCGCTCCTGATCTCGAAGTGTGGTGCGGCTCGGCAAAGTGAGTCTGTCGCCGAGGGTCTGCGCCTTTTGACGCGCAGACCGGCGAAATATGCACTTGCCTCGCAGTCCAGCACAAGAAGCCGGCCCTAGATACGGAACCGGCCTGAACTGGTTGACCACATTGGCGTTCTGAAGGAAAACCAGGTGGTTCATGGTGCCGCTCACCCGCACACGCGCCGCCATCGCCGCACTTCTTTTCCTCATCGGCGTACAAGCCGGCTGCAAAAGCGATATCGCCGGCAAACTCGACGACGAGCAATCGCGCGAAGTGATGGCCGCCCTGGGCCGCTCCGGCATCCCCGCCCACCGCGAGGCCTCGGCCGACGGCACCTTCTCTGTGGGCGTCCCGGCCGCTGACGCCGCGCGGGCGCTGGCCGCTCTCGAGGCCGAGGGGCTCCCCCGAGCCCACCGCCCGGGCCTGGAGTCCCTATACGCCCAGGCCTCGATGATCCCGTCTCCGGTCGAAGAAAAAGCACGCTTCATCAACGCCCTGTCGGCCGAGATCGCGCGGCACCTCGAGCAGCTGGACGACGTGCTCGACGCCAGCGTGATCATCACCGCGCCCGAAAAAGATCCTCTCGCCCCGGCCGACGCGGTCCAGCCCCGGGCCACGGCCTCGGTGCTGCTCACGGTCCGCTCCAGCGGCCTGGTGACCCAGGAAGAGCAGCTGCGCCATCTCGTCGCCGGCGCCGCCGAGGACCTGGCCCCGGCCGACGTGGCGATTGTCGTCGCGAAGGCCCCGCCCGCCCCCGAAGGCGGAGGTGCCCCCGCCCTCACCAGCGTCGGTCCCATCGACGTGCCCCACTCGTCCAAGACGCCGCTACAGATCGCGTTCGCCATTGCCCTGCTCCTGATCGTGGGCCTGGGCTCCTGGGCGTTCGTGAGCGAACGTCGGCGCACCGAGCTGCGGGCCCGCCTGGACGCGCTCGAACGCCAAGCGCGCACGGGACCGCGGGCCTAACGCCCGGCTGCCGGTAGCCCATTGGGGGCTAGCCGGTGGCTAGCCCCTGCCAGCGGCCACGGTGGCTCTGGCGAGCAACCCGACCAATCTGTCAGTGTCGTACAGGGGACCGACGGAACAGCGCCCCCGGCGCCGGTTGTTGCGGCCTTCACAGAAGGAGCCCCCTGCTCATGAGTCCGAAACGCGTTTTCGCCCTGCTGGCCATCGTGGCCCTTGTCGTGGCGGTGTTCTTGTGGCGCCGCGGCGCCCAGGCACCGGACGCTCCCAACGACCGCGCCGAGCAAGCCGCGGCGTCGGGCCCGGCATTCGAACTCAACCCGCGCAAGCGCAGCGCCACCAGCGCCCTCGAGCGCCCCCGGGGCAGCATCTCGGGCACCGTGCGAGACGATACCGGCCGCGCGGTCGCCGGCGCGCGCGTGTGTTCGTGGGTCTCGTCGCCCGAGCTGTCGGCCGAGGACAGCCGCGATCCGATCTGTTCCGACGCCGACGCGAACGGTCGATACACCCTGGCAAACCTGTTGCCCGGAAGCTTTACCGTGGTGGCGAACGCCCCGCGCTACGCAGCCGCTTATCACCGCGGCGACGGCGACGACCAGCAGGTGAGGCTGCACGCGGGCGAGGCTTTGACGGGCATCGACATCGCTCTTTTGTCCGGCGCCGTCGAGCTAAAGGGGGTCGTCAAAGACATCGGCGGCGGCCCCATCGGCGGCGCCTGGGTGGGCGTCTCTCTCGAAGAACAGTGGAGCGTCGGCTACGGCCTGACTCGCTCGGCCGACGACGGCTCGTTCGCTCTTTGGGTACTGCCCGGAAAAATCGAGGTCGACGCCGACGCCGACGGCTACAGCGAGGGCCGGGTGAGTGCCGCGGCGCCGGGTCAGTTCGTCGAGGTGTTTTTGACCCCCGAGTCGGTGCTGGCCGGCAAGGTCGTGCACGCCGGCACCGACGACCCGGTGGCGCGCGCGCTCGTGCAGGTGTCGGGCGACTTCCGCGGGGGCGGCCGCAGCAGCGGCAGCGCGTTCACCGACGAGGCCGGGCGCTTTCGCATCACGCGCCTCGCGCCCGGCCGCTACAAGCCCGAGGCCGAGGCCGTGGGCGGCTACGGCAAAGCCGCGCAAAGCGTCTTGCTGGGCCTCGGCGGCACCCGCGACGACGTCGTCATCGAGCTCCATCCGGCGTTCGTCGTCACGGGCCAGATCGTCGCGAACGACGAGAACCGCACCCCGTGCAAAAACGGCAGCGTCGCTCTGATCGACCGGGCCCGGGACGCAACCCTGCGGGCCGGCACCCAGGACGACGGCCGCGTGGAGTTTCGGGCGGTCCTGCCGGCAACCTACGAGGTCGCCGTTCGCTGCAACAAGTACACGCCGCAAGACGCGTATCCAGAGCTCGTAGTCGCCGACAAGGACGCCCTGAACCAGACCTGGATGGTCGACGCAGGCGGCGCCATTACCGGCACCGTCAAGGCGGCCGACGGCTCCACCGTCGCGCTCGCGAGCGTTCGCGCCCAGCTTACCGGCGGCGACCCTCGGGCGAAACGGTCGTGGGGCTGGGACCAAACCGACGATGCCGGCGAGTTCGCGATGGAGGGGCTTCGCCCGGGCACCTATCTCGTCAACGCCATGCTCTCCGACCATCCAGATCCGGTCGAGCCCGCGAAGGTAACCGTGCCCGCGGGCGGCAGCGTCGAGATCGAGATCAGCCTCGACGCGGGCGGCGGCGTGCAGGGCACGGTTGTCGACGAGCGCGGCACCCCCGTGGCCAACGCAACCGTGCGCGTGACGTCGGAGGCGCGCTGGGGTGGCTGGCGAAAGAACGCCCGCACCGCCGACGACGGCACCTTTGCCCTGGAGGGGCTGCGCCCCGGTGCCGCGCGGGTCGTCGCGTCGCGCGGCGCGTTTTGGGGCAACGCCCTGCGCAAGCCCGGGGCCTCCGACGACGATACCCCCGGCGAGCGCGTCACCATCGAGGCGAACGCGGTCGCCTCGGTGCAGCTGGTCGTCGAAAGCCAGGACGGAGTCATTCGCGGTCGGGTGGTCGACGAAAGCGGCAAGCCCGTGAGCGACGCGTTCATCGACCGCCAGCGCGAGAGCGACCGGGCCGGCGCCCGGACCGCCAGCGCCGCTCGATTCGTGCGCTGGAGCTGGGGGCGCAAGCCCGAGCTTACCGATACCGACGGCCGCTTCCAGCTCGAGGAGCTTACGCCCGGCGCCTACACCGTGCGGGCGTACCGACGCGGAGGCGGCGAAGCCATCGCCGAAGGGGTGGCCGTGGGCTCGAACGTCGAGCTCACGATTCGCTCGACGGGCAAGGTGACGGGGACCGTAGCGGGCGCCGGCGGCAAGCCCCCCGAACAGTTCACGGTTCAGCTCCAGGACGACACCGGCTTTTTTCGTTCCGAGCAGTTCTTCCGCACCGGCGGCCGGTGGGAGCTTACCGAGGTGCCGGGGGGCTCCTACACGGTCTCGGCCGCCGCCGGTGACGGCACCGCTACCGACGAGGTGACGCTCGCCGAGGGCGAAACCCGCGACGGCATCGCTCTGGTGCTCGAGTCCCGGGCATCGGTGGTCGGGCGGCTAGTCGACGAAGACACCGGCGATCCGGTGCCGGGATTTCGCCTGCACATCCGCCCGGTCGAGGGCGCCGGCGCTTCCCAGTGGCGCATGCAGGGCGAGGCGGACCGCAATGCCGTCTCCGATGCGTCGGGCAACTTCTCGGTCGAGCGAGCACCGGCGGGCAAGGTGAACATCATGGCCATGCCCGAGAACTGGGAGGACGCCGAGTACGGCTTCGGCCGGGCGGTGCGAACTCTCGAGCCCGGCAAGCGCAACGACATCGGCGACATCCCCATGCAGCGCCGGCGCCTCGGGCCGCGGCAGCGCGCCGGAGACCTGGGGTTTACGTTCAAGGAACAGTCGCCCGACACCGAGCCCGAAAACTGGCGTCTCGAAGTCGCGCTCGTTCGCCCCGACGGCCCGGCAGCCGACTCGGGCCTGGAGGTCGGCGACGTGATCGTGTCGGTCGACGGCAAGGACGTGCGGGGCGCCAACGTGTCGCGGTTCTGGACCAGTTCACGCGTCCCCGAGGGCACGACCCTCGAGTTCGGCACCGAGCGCGGCGAAACCGTCGAAGTCACCGCCGGCAAGCCGCTGTAGGCGGAGGCGCGTTGCCGGTAGGGCGACGCAGGCGGCCGTTGCCCTCTTCGTCTCGGTGCTGGTTGTCCGGCCCGTAGCAACGCCGGCCCGAGGCCGAGACGGACGCCGAGTCCGAGACGGAGACCGAACCCGAGACGGAGACCGAGTCCGAGACGGAGACGGAATCCGAGACGGAGACCGAATCCGAGACGGAGAC